>PDWJ01004742.1_pt1 | contig 11717 bp, 7 predicted proteins | sample 1430881 | NCBI WGS metagenome assembly PDWJ01 (sample SAMN01162460, study PRJNA174530) | Oral metagenome, whole genome shotgun sequencing project. | biome: Marine environment; feature: Marine mammal; material: Swab sample of the gingival sulcus; isolation source: swab sample of gingival sulcus... | reverse complement strand
AGAAAGCATTTTGCTTTCATAGTTAGCCCGTGAAAGTTTTGAAACACGTGATCGATAGTTGTAGTCGGAATTTCCTTCGTGAATATCTAAAATCTTTCCCAATGTAACTTGTTTATGCACCTCGGCTGCTGTGCATAAAAGGCGGGCTTTTTCAATTGCCGCTGCTACTGCTTTTTTCCGAGCCTCTTCCCGATGCTTTTTCAGTTGGGAATTAGAAAATCTGGTTTCATGGATTCTATCAATCCCTGCATTCAATAAGGCGGTAACAAACGGTTCATACTTGCTAAGATCCTTTATTTTTACCGATATATTCTGGCGTATTGTGTAGCCGGTAAGAATCCTTTCATCATCTCTATTATACCGGTATTCGGGTTGAACGGTACTGTGATTGAGGGCAAGATTCTTTTTTTCAATATTAAAGTCTTTTAAGATTGCTTGAAATTTCTGAAGTAATGCATCATTTTTCTTTTTTGCCTTCATCAGTACGGCATCTTTACTATGCAGCGTCATAGAGATAGAAACTTCATCCGGCTCTACATATATACGGGCGGTTCCTGTTACTGAAATAGCCGGCGGCAACGGTGTTTTTTCGTTACAGCCGCTCAAACCGAGCAGCAGCAACGCAATAAGACCTAAATAATATAACCGTTTCATAGTATTCTCCTTCGTAATTGTTTTAGAGCAGAGCTAAAAGTTCTGCCGGTTTTTCGATGATATGATCAGCACCGGCTTCTTCCAGTTCTGTGCGTTCGCGGAATCCCCAAAGCACGCCTACCGTTTCCAAGCCGGCGGAGTTGCCGGTGTTCATATCAATTGCGGTATCACCTATGTACAAACAATCCTCTTTTTCATGCGGCATGATTTTAAGAATTTCGTACACGCCGGCAGGATCAGGTTTCCGCGGCACGCCTTCCCGCTGTCCGAACATGCAATGAAATGTATCAGTACCGAAGAAATGCCGTACGACTTTTTCAGCTGTTTGATGGGGCTTATTTGATAGCACTGCAAGCTGCATATTGCGCCGCTTCAACTCGGTGATGAGTTCGGGGATGCCGTCATAGAGCTCTGTTAAATAGAGAAAATCGGCATCATACGCGGCACTGTACGCGGGCAAAATGATCTTTTCCATTGATTCATCTTTTACATTGTGATACGCAAGCGCGCGGTGAATAAGCATTTGCGCGCCGCTGCCGGCAAAATATCTGAAATGTTCCGTCGGGATTGCAGATAAGCCGTGTTTTGCTATTTCAGTATTCACAAAATGTGCCAGTGTTTCCAATGTGTTGGTGAGGGTTCCGTCTAAATCAAAAATACAAACTTTTTTCATACCGTAGAGTCTATAGAATCACGATGAAAAAGGCAATATCTGTGCAAACTCACCGCTTTTGGGGAAGAGACCGAATAAGCCGCCGGTGTGGATAAATAAAATGTTTTCTTCTTCGTTAAAGTGTGTGCCTTTTGCTATTTCTCTGGATAAGCCGTACATTGCTTTGCCGGTATAGACCGGATCTAATATGATTGCTTCTTGGCGTGCAAAATTTTTGATAAATTCCAGTTCATGCGGACTGCTCAGTGCATAGCCTTTTCCTGCATATCCCTCAATGATGCAAATATCATCAGCGGTTAAAGCATCATTTCTGCCGAAATAGCAGTAGAACTCTTTTGAAATTTCTATAACTTGATTGACAAAGAAGTCAGCCGATTCAGAGATGGAAATGCCGATTATTTTTTTACCGTATCCGTTTTCTTTGTTGCTCAAACATAAGCCGGCGTAGGTTCCTCCCGATCCGACCGTACAGACAATTGAATCAAAAGTTATGCCGAGTTGTTTTTCCTGTTCGATGATTTCATCCATGGCGTTGTAATAGCCAAAGGTGCCGATTCCGTTTGAAGCGCCCATCGGAATGATGTAGCCTTTTTTTCTTTGGGCTGAAAGCTCTTCGCAAATGTTCTGCATAATAGCATTGCGGTTTGCGTATTCTTCCGATGAAACAAAACGGACATCGGCTCCGAATAAATAATCCATGAGGAGATTTCCGTTGGGCGGTACTTTTTCATCGGCAGCTAAAACAAGAATACAGTCCATGCCCTGTTTTACGGCTGCTGCTGCGGTTGCGCGGCAATGGTTTGACTGAATGCCGCCGCAGGTAATAAGGGTTGTGCAGTTGTTTTTCTTTGCTTCGGCTATTGCATATTCAAGTTTGCGGATTTTGTTTCCCGAAAGCTCCGTACCGGTTTGATCGTCCCGTTTAATAAAAATATCGGTTCCGCATTTGAGCGAAGTGTTAATGAGTTTTTGAATTTTTGTCGGTAAATTTGCCAAATATACTTTTTCAACAGGCAAGTCTTTCATTTTTTTTCTCCTCTTTAGTGTATACATTTTACAGTACTTTATAGAAATTCCTATAAATACTTTTTCAAAATCTCTTCTTTTTGCATAGGAATATTAGCTATTTGATTTTCCAATTTGCTTATTTGATTTTCTATTTTTTCTATTTCTGCAACTATTTTCTTTTGTTCTGAAAGTGAGGGGAGTGGGATGGTAAAACTAGAAAATTGCTGTGCATTTATATTAGGCTGTGCAGATCCTTGCTTATTTTCTAAAACCCAATTTTTATATTTTCTTGATTTGACAATTAAATTCAAATAATCAGCATTTAAATCATTTTTATTTACCCTAAAACGGATTAAATAACCAGCATATAGACATCTTCCGTATTTATTTTTATATAAAAATGTTTTACCGGCTGTAGCTCCAGATCGAGCAAAAAGAAAGTCATTTTCTTGTAAAATATATTTTTCATCAATATTTTCTACAGTTTTAAAATCATTATTCAAATTTCCGTTATCGTCTATATCTGTTATTCTTACATATCTATAATCTTCGTTTGTTTTTCTTTCTACGGCTTTCTCGTTTGCCCCATAAAGAGGAGGTTCACACAAAGCCCCTAACTTTTTTATATCAAACCTATTAAATAAAGCATCTGAGTTATTTTCTATTTTGAGTCTAAACGCCTCAATTTTCTCATTAGTCTTTTTTTCTTCGTTTTCCAAAGCTTCAATTTCAGAAACTATTTTTTTCTGTATGTCTAATGGAGGTAGAGGGATTTGAATGTCCGCCATAACATTATTCATAAGTTTGGGATTAGCAACTCTAACAACATAACTGTCTGTATATTTTGGTAAAGTTAATACTAAATATCTCATATCAATTTCTTTTGATTTTGATTTTAATGTGCCACATACATTGGTGCAATTAAATTTACCATTTCGATAAAATACACTACCTGCATAAATACCATCAGTTGTCCAAGTAGCATACTCTCCTTCAAAATCATATGTATTAAGATATCCAAATATTCCATCATTAGAAGTTTGGGAAGAATAAACGGGGTATTCTCCTTTGTTTTGCTCTATCTCCTTTTTACTTATGACTCGTCCTCTACCTATTTCACAAATGTCTTTGATTTTCACAATCTCCCACTGACTCTCAATTTTTAGTTTTTTTTTAGCATTCAATGAAATAGTTTTTTCAAAATCTGCTCTATCCAAAGTCAGCATATCAACCAAGTTCTGATAACGTATATTTTCTTTTAAACTATTAGGTATGTCTGCATTAAAATTATTTTCTGCAAAGGCTTTGTAATTATACGTGCTTGCTTTGTTGGGGTTGTCAAAGCAATATTCATCAAACAGTTTTGTGCATTCGTGTATTTCTTTATTCCTTTGTATTGGGTGTATGCCTTCGCTACCTCTTCGGTTGCTAAATTCGTAACCTAAAAACTGCTTTTCTTTATTTTTTTGTCCTGTTTTTACAACGACTGTTTTTTGTTTATAAGTTAATACAAAATACAGTATTTTTTCTTGTTCTGTTTCTACAATTTGTTGCCAAAGATCAGTTTCTTTTTTTGCCTTTATTTTCTTTTGATATTCTTTATAATTATCGTGTTCAGTGATTTTTTCGTTGGGTTGTTTTTCCAATAACGTTTTGTAATCGGCAAAAGGCAATTCCCAAACATATTGGGCATATTTACTTATGGCATTTTCTATACTGTTCAGTGTTACATCTTGCTTATTTTCAAATACTTTATGTACCGAAACTTTTAAGCGGGCAACATGGTAATTGCTGCGTCTGCGTAAGAACAGCACAACGGTATTGGTTCCGGTTGCCATAAAGGTATTTGAGCCTAATTCGGTAATTCCCAAAATGTCAAAATATTCTAAAATAACTTCTCTTGCTTTGGTATAAATTCCTCCGTTGCTTAAAATAGAACTGGGCAAAATAATTCCTGCAACGCCTCCGTCTTTCAATAATTGTTTGGTGCGTTCAATAAACAAACATTCGATTTCACTGCTTTGGTCAGTCAGTTTATTGTAAATTTCAAAATCGTCTTCGGTATAATATTTTCTGGCAACATTTTTAAATGCCGAAACTGAATACGGCGGATTAGAAACAATTATATCAAATTGCTTGTTTTCTTTTGGATAAACATTATCTTTCTTTAATAATTTTCCTTTGTAATCAGGGTGTCCAAATCTTGCCAAGCCATCAGTATGAATGACATTTGCCAATCCGTCTCCATGCAAATAGCATCCCACTTTACCCACTTTTACCAAGCGGTAATCTTTTTCTATGCCATAAATATAATCAATTGCCCAGCTAAAATGTTTTTGTTGCCAAATTGCAATGTCTTCGGCAATATTTTTATGATACTTGTTTAAATCTTTTTTGTTTAGCTCGCTTTGAATAATGTGCATCATTTCGGTAAGAAAATGACCGCTTCCTGAGGCATAATCCATTATATACGGTAATAACTCTTTATTGGAAATACCGGCATTAGCGAGTTTTTCCTCTACAATTTTATCAATGGGCAAACTTTTTATTACATATTGAGCAATGGGAACAGGCGTAAAAAACTGCCCACTTTCTTGTTTTAATCCTGTGGTAAGCAATAATTCAAAAAAGTCCGAAAGATATTGTTGTTTTTTTGTATAACGAAGTTTATATTTTTGCAATAACTCTACAATTTCTTTTACTACAACAGCATTGTCTTCAAAAGAATCTTTATCGTAAACATCTTTTATAGCAAATTCATTGTTTTTTTCAAGTCTAACTTTTCTAAATTCATTGATAATAGGTTCGCTTAAATCATCGGATAAATTAGGAAATTTATTTTTAAATTCAGTTTCGGAAAAATCTGTTACGACTTTTTCCAAAAACTCGTGCATTCCTTTTCTGTATAAGTCTGTCAAACGAAGTTGAAAAGTTCTGTGATCATCTTTTTCATATTCAATTTCATTATATTTAAAAGGAGCATTGAACCATTGAAACGCCAATTCATTTTTTGTGCCTTCGTTGATTTTTTCATCATAAATTTTGCATAAGAAAAGAGTAAAAATTCTATTAAAAGCATTTCCTTTGTCGGATACGACATTGTGGCGTAAGATTTCTAAAAATCTGTTGAAAATAAAACTGCTGTCTTCGGATTTTATTTCTACTAAATCATCTATTGTTAAAGCCTTGCTTTCAAAGCCATAAAGTTTTACCCATTGTTCAAAAACACCATTTTGCTTTGGTAATTTATTCCAACGCTCATAAAAATCTTTTACATTGCTTGTTTCCCGATATTCCGGTTCTATATTTATAATAGTATTTTTATAGACTATGTTATTTTCAGATAATTGAGAGGCATAAAGCATCAATAATTCTGGATCTCTATCCTGCTGAAAATAAGTAAATAATTGACCGCCGTCCGTGTGAATTTTTTTCAGTTCTTTTTCAAATTCGCTGCCCCATGTTTTGCATTCAATCATCAAATATGCCGCGCCATCATCACGGGTAACTAAAATATCAAGATATTTCGTTACGCCACGCCCTGCCGGAAAAGATTTTTCTAAGATGATGTTTTCAGGTTTATAGCCCTTTTCAAGCAGGCGGTTTACGCATTCAAGAACGACCCAGTTTTCAGCTTGTGAAAAGTTTTGCGTGGTTTCTCGTCCTGCGGAGATTTTATCCCCGTAGTTGATTGTTTTATGGTTAAAATCAATTTCAATAGAGCAAAACTGATAGTCTTTATAGAATATATCAGATGTATTATCTTTTGCTTGAAAACCCAGTGCTTGAATAAGCTTTTTTTCATTCATTATTCGATATATCCTTACCTTGTTTGCAGTGGTTTCTCTTCAAAAAACAGTTATAAGAAGAGATTCATTCTATCTTAATGAACTATTATAGAAGTTTTTAAGTGTTGTTCAAGTTATTTGCCGTTTTTTGCAAAAGTTTATCCATAAATACAAAGCAACCATAACATAGTATTCTACAATAATAAAAATTCTTTTCTATGCAAAGTTATCTTTTTTAAATATTGCCCGTATTGCCCTTTTTTCAGTATACTTGCCGGCATGTCGTTTCGTTATTCTGATTATGATGTGATTGTAGTAGGCGGCGGTCATGCCGGTATTGAAGCAGCCCTTGCTGCCGCCCGTATGGGTGAACAAACGCTGCTGATTACGCAGACAATTGATTCCATCGGGCGGTTATCCTGTAACCCTTCAATCGGCGGGATTTCAAAGGGAAATATCGTTCGTGAAATTGATGCGCTCGGCGGAGCAATGGGAAAACTCGCCGATGCCTGTATGATTCAATACCGCCTGCTGAATAAAAGCCGCGGACCGGCGGTACAGTCGCCGCGCGTTCAAGCTGACAAGTACTTGTATGCACAAAGCGCGCAGTATTTAGTTGAACAGGAAAAAAATCTTCACATATATCAGGATACTGTCGTTGATATTGTTTCATCAGGACAGACCAAACCCGCAGAAGCGGACGGCTCAGTGCAGGCGGTGGTTACCTCACGGGGCAGAACTATCTCCGCCCGCGCGGTTGTTCTGTGTACCGGCACCTTTCTGGAAGGAAAAATTTACATCGGTGAATATGAATCCCCCGACGGACGCTTAGGTGAACGGGCGGCAATCGGACTCGGTACCGCTCTGGCAGAAAAAGGCTTTACCATGATGCGGCTCAAAACAGGCACCCCCTGCCGCGTATTGAAAAAATCGGTTGACTTTTCTCAGCTTGAAGAGCAGGAAGCTGACAGTATTATGCGCCCCTTTTCTTTTGACAACGCGGAAATCCACCGCCCATCGGCTAAATGTTATATCACTTACACAAACGCAAAAACCCATGAAGTCATCCGTGAAAACTTTCACCGCTCTCCGCTCTTTTCGGGAAAAATTACGGCAATCGGCGCGCGCTACTGCCCGTCAATAGAAGACAAAGTGAAAAAATTCCCTGACCGCAACCGGCATCAAATTTACATTGAGCCGGAAGGCTTAATGAGCGATGAACTGTACATTAACGGCTTATCGTCATCGCTGCCGGAAGATGTGCAGGACAAATTCATGCGCACCCTTGACGGCTTTGCCGATGCAATTATCAGCCGTCCCGCCTATGCAGTTGACTACGCGGTTATGTCGCCGGTTCAGCTTGGCGCCGATTTACAAACACGGCGGATTGCAGGACTGTTCACGGCAGGGCAGCTCAACGGAACTTCCGGCTATGAAGAAGCGGGCGGACAGGGCATTGTCGCCGGTATTAACGCGGCTCTTTTTGCGCGCAGTACCCGTCAGACAAGCGAAGCCTACACACCCTTTACGCTTGGACGCGATGAAGCCTACATCGGGGTGATGATTGACGACTTAATTACACAGGGAATTGACGAGCCGTACCGTATGTTTACCGCCCGCGCAGAATACCGGCTGAAACTCCGCCACGATACCGCAGATGAACGGCTGACGGAGCGTGCTTATCAGGTCGGATTGCAGAAAAAAGCCTCGGTAGAGCGGTTGCAGCAACGGCAGCAACTGCGCGGTGAAATTATTCGGCACTGGCAAGACTGCAAGGTTACCGCTGAAATCATAGAAAAAGAACCGTCGCTCAAAAGCCATATTGGAAAATCCTTTGCCGATGTACTGCGCGATCCGGTTATTCCGCGTGAAGTATTATCCCGTCTGGATGAGCAGACCACTACCTATTCCGAAGAAACATTACGAGACGCTGAATTGGAAATCCGCTATGAGCATTACATTAAAGCGCAAGATAAAAGAATTGAAAAAATGAAAAAAATGGAAAAAAACCGCATTCCTGCCAGATTTAATTATGACAATTTGTCGGGGCTGTCAGTAGAATCTCTCACCCGTTTGAAAAATGTCAAACCTGAAACAATCGGACAGGCAAACAGAATATCGGGGATCCGCCCTTCGGATATTATGGTTTTAATGGCTGCGCTGAAAAACGGAACCAAATAAACAAGAAAACCCAACCGCTATGGTTGGGTTTTATTTCACTCACAAAAAGAATAGCTGAAAAGAGGTTTAACCTCGTACCGCCAGCAGTTTTTCAGCATCTTCATCGGTAATCAAGCCGCATGACAGCATATCAAAGAGCTGCTCGCTGTTTGTTTTACCAAAGAACAGCATATCATCTGTTCCCAGCCCGATCGGCACACCTGCATCAAGCATTTTTTTAATAGGATGACTTTCCAAATCGGGAACAGCAGTAAGCATGATATTACTCATCGGACAGACATTACAGCGAATCTTATTGTCAGCTAAAAACTGCAAAACAGAATCGTCCGAAGCCGCACCGATCCCGTGCTGTACTTCATCTAATCCGAATATTTCAACAAAGTAACGAACTGATTGCGCATCGGAAAATTCTCCGATATGGGCTTTCTTTTTTATATTGTGTTTTTCTGCAAGTTTAAACAAATAGACAAAATCTTCAATATTTTCTGATACTTCAGGACCGTACAAATCAATATTTTTAAATACACCGCTTTCAAGCATGGGATAGACCCATTTATTAACAAAAGTGCGGTCAAGGGTTTTTGCCATGCCAAGCTCAGGCTGAATCTCAATTTTATCGCTATACTTTTTTACAAGATCGGTTATATCTGACAAAAAAAGATCAAGATTTTCTTTATAATGCGTAATAAAATTAATATCGATTGAAGTTTCAAGCCATACAACATTGTCGGCAATCGCATCTTGAATAGACATTTCAAAAAGGGTTTTTACATCACGAGGCGTTTTACAGCTCGGACGTGTATATTGTCCGATTACTTCATGCATTTCACCTAAGCCGTTCAGCTTACGCGGAAAATTGGGAATGGTAACACCTGACCAATTCTTATACCGCTCATACTTCATACTTAAATTAAGATGATTATGTGTATCCGACTTTGGTTGAGATTTTAAGTATTCGAGATCTTTCATTTCTAAAACCCTTTTATCAATAATCTAATGCGCCTACTTCTTTTTATCGGTATATGTATCAAAATTCTTTACATTATCAGCAGGAACACTAAAATCTATCATGATTTTTGCACAATTTTTATACCGCTGCTCGTACCAATACGGGAACATCCGGCTTCAATATAGGCGAGCGCATCCTGTTTATTACGAATGCCGCCGGATGCCTTAATTTTCGTATCTTTTTTAAGGTGTTTTTTGAACAATGCAATATCCTCAAGAGATGCACCGCGGGAGCCGTAACCGGTTGAAGTCTTTATAAAATCAGCTTCAGCTGTTTCAATAGCACTACATATCATTGCAATGTCTTTTTCTTCAAGATAACATGTTTCAACAATTACTTTTAGGATAGCATTATTTTTATGACACACATCTGCAAGCTGTCTTATTTCATTTTCAAGATATACACTATTCCCTTCTTTCAGTTTACCAACATTGATTACCATATCAATTTCTTCTGCACCGTTTTTTAAGGCATCTTCTGTTTCTGCTAATTTTATGCTTGTTGATTGTGTCCCAAAGGGGAAACCGATTACACTGCATGTTTTTACGGCCGTACCGTTTAATTCTTTTTTTACAAGAGGAACATTAACCGGATTAACACAGACCGAAGCAAACTGATATTCTTTTGCTTCAGTACACAGGGCAATAATATCAGCCTCTACCGCATCGGGTTTCAATAATGTGTGGTCAATATACGTATTCAAGTTCATTTTTACTCCTGTTTTTATAGCGTTTATATGTGTTATTCTTTTCTCGGACGAATCCAAATTTCACGGGAAAAATTACCTACCCGTTTTCCCAACTCATCGTCATAAGCGGCAATCGTAAAGAAATACATTCGCCCGTTTTTAAGCTGTGGAACACGATAAGAAAGCACATCCCCCACATTGATAGGAGAGTTTTCCCCAAAATATTCACCTTTTTTATTCCCGTAATAAATCATGTATCCCTTCACATCAAAATCCGCAGAAGAAGTCCATGAAAGATCAATACAGCCGTCATGAGCAACTGCAAATAAATGCGCAGGAGGAAGAGGAAGAGAATCCTTATCATATTTAAGCTCAATAGAATGAATCAGCGGACTTTTTTGCCCGTCAGCATCAGGATACAGTTCGCCTGCTATTTGAAAAAAACGCCCTTTTAATGCTGAAATAGGCTCCCCGTTTTTCACCGGTTTCCACGGCGGATTGTTTTCCGTCCATCTGTATTTATTCTCACCGGCACGGACAAAGAATACCGCATCCGTTTGATACGGAGTATTCAATGAAACATTAAGCTTTTGTATCTCAGACTGAGAGCCGCCCGAATCAAAGATAAGCGATTCAAAGCGTCCGCCATTCGGATTGTATTTATCAAAAAGAGCAGACCGCTCGGTGAATGATTTGGGATCAGTAAATTGGCAGGTAACTTTCAGCTCATCAATCAGTCCGGCATAATGCATTCCGACAGAGACATCAGCAGCATTCCCGAGCCATGAAGGTAAAATGTCATCACTTTCTCTGCCGTTTTCAGTCACATACACAATACTCTCACTGTATCCGTTCATACGGTACTCTAAAAGACCTGTTTCTTCATCATAAGAAACAAGATGATGCGACCATTGTTCAGGTATTAAGTGGGATTTACTTTTAAGCGCAATAGAAATATTTTTTCCATACTGATTTTTCCAGATATTTGAAAAAGTCCATTCCATTTTATTCTGAAGAATCTGAGCAATAATGTATTGATCCATTAATGCTTTCTGCTCAATATATGACGACTGCCACTGTAAAATGACACTTCCGTTTTCAGCAACGGACGGTGCTATCCAAAACTCAATGGTAAAAGAACCAACCGGCCGTCCACCGGCAAAAAAAGCATTTTTTTTCGGTTTTAATATTAAGCCTGTTTTTTTTGTATGAGGATTACAAAAGCCGGCACCCAACCCTAATTTTGCTTCGGTATCATCTGCAAAATGCATATTGGAAGAACTCACAGTATATGCCCCGCTTTCTTCAACAATAGTAGGGGCATCAAAGCTAATGTACATATCCGTTTTGCTTGTTACTTTAGAGCCGGTACTGCGGAGGCAAATACCATTATTACCGTACTTCCCCGCACTTGTTTGTATGTTTTCGGTATATTGTAAAAGCCCCCAACCGCTTTCACCGCCAAGCTCAAATACTGCAGATTCGGCATAGACAAAAGGCGCAAACAAAAAAAGTAACACAGCTATCATTTTATACAATCCTTTAGAAAATACATAACAATTATAATTATCGGCATTTTTACAAGATAAACAAGTCTTTATTTTCTTTCTCATTTTATACTACGTCAGGAAAGTATCTTCAAGTCAGGCTCCTATATATTCCCCTAATGTCTCAAAACTTCACGAGGCTTTGAACCGTTAGGCGGCCCGACAATAC
>PDWJ01011347.1_pt1 | contig 11719 bp, 14 predicted proteins | sample 1430881 | NCBI WGS metagenome assembly PDWJ01 (sample SAMN01162460, study PRJNA174530) | Oral metagenome, whole genome shotgun sequencing project. | biome: Marine environment; feature: Marine mammal; material: Swab sample of the gingival sulcus; isolation source: swab sample of gingival sulcus... | reverse complement strand
GCTGCGGAGTATGCCCGGCGTCGAGTTAGAGATGATTGGCTTTGATGGTGATCATTTACATATGGTGATGATTATTCCGCCCAAGTATGCAATAGCAGATGTTATGGGGAGGCTTAAAAGCCAATCGTCGTCGCGAATGAGGCGGAAACTTACATGGCTATCCAAAGTTTACTGGAAAGAAAATATACTTTGTTCGCCGGGTTACTTCGTCAGCAGTGTTGGTATAGACGAAAGAGTAATTAAAAATTATGTCGAGCAACAATCATCTTTGATGGTTGGCTATCCTAAGGAATTATGTCTTGCTCATATATAGTTTAAGGCGTTTTATAGAAGACTATTTGGTTTATGAAAAGACTTCGCATAATATACGATGATTATGTATTTAAGCCCGCAAGTATAATAGCCCGCAACTTGCGGGCTTATTTGCATAATCGCTATTATGCGAAGTATCTGGGATTGTTAAGGGTTGAAAACCCTTGACGCTAGCGAAGCGGTAACACCCATTTTACTGTATTCTCTTGCTTATCTTATCGTTGCGGAGTAGTTGATTTTATGATTTCCGCCTTTATTTATTCGACCCCTGATAAACAATAACAGGCGATCATTATCGCCTGTTTTAGTTAGTCGGTCTGTAGTAGTACCCGACTTTGTCTCATTTTTGAGAATTTTAAGTGTCTTCAAATGAAGTTTTTTGACTTATTCTAATTTTTTGTGCCACTGACCTTTTTTCTCTTTCTCTTTTGTAAGCTTTAAGCCAAATTCTTTTTGTTTCTTTATTTTTTGCTCTTTCTGAATTTGCTAATGTTAGTAATTCAATTGCTGCAATTCCTAATGATTCACTTATTTTTATTAGTGGTTCATCATTTGGTATTGTTCCTGTTCTGTATTGATTCATTGATGTTTTCGGCACACCTAGTTTTTCTAGTGCTTTTGTTTGACTTATTCCTTTTTCTTTTTCTTTTTTTATATATTCTTCAATATAATCAATTATTTTTTTATTCATGTTAATTTGTAATTTACTTTTGTATTTATTTTAATTGACAATTAACATTTTTTAAATTAAATTATCAATTAACGTTAATTGCTAATAAACATTAAAGATGCTTGATTGGCTAGATTTTACTATTGAATTACAGCACCCGACTATAGCACAAGGCCGTTGGTGTGTTGTTGATGAAAATGGTGAGGTCTTACGTGAAAGTGACACTTTTAGGAATGTTAAGGGCAGTTATGATTCTAGCATTAATGTTGCCTCAACTTCATCCTCTACTTTTTACAGTGACGCTATGATTGAATTAGGTTTATACAAAGGCATTGATAACGGTTTTTTATCATCTGCGATTAGTTTTTATGGTAATCCCGCTAAATACCTACAGGGTCATAATATTATTGGTACTGATTGTATCCGTTCATTGGTTTCTGCTCTTGTCAAAGATGTCCTTCCTAAGCTTGGATTATCTGATTTTTATGTTAATCAAGCCCTTTCTAAAGTTCATAAATTGGATTTTTGGATTACAAGAATTGATATTACAAAAATGTTTGATTTAGGTACTAATCAAAACGTTGAGGATTATCTTTATATGATGCCTTTAACTGTTAAGGCCAGGGGTGACCGTTGCGATTATACAAAAGGCACTTTTTACGTTGGTAAGCATTCGACTATTTGGACAGCTAAGTTTTATAACAAGTACAGAGAGTTAACATCACGCTCTAAACATCACAGATTAAATCCTATTTTTACAGACACAAACTTATTAGATTTTAGTAAGGGTAAATTGAGGGCTGAATTGACTTTAAGGAAGAAACAATTGGATATTCTTCATTTAAGTTATGCCAAAAATTTACAACCCGAAATCAATAAATTATTTAGAGAATTTATGGGGAGGATGACCATGACAAATCAAAGGGCAAACACGGTGATTTTAACCAGTTTGAGTCCATGTTATCAATCAACTTATTATCGTTGGAAGCAGGGCGATAATCCTATTTCTTTTTTAACACGACCTTCATTTTATCGTCACAAATCCGCTTTACTCGAAGTTGGTATTGATATTTCAAAACCGCCAATTGCGGAAGAACAGCGCAAAGCTGAGATTCAATCATTAACTAAGGTTTTAACTCCTAAAATTGTCAGATGGTCAGATATTCCTAATGACATTATGCCTTACCTTGTTCAGCCTATTAGTACTAGCCATTTGAGAGTTGCATAATGAAAAATCCCGCTTATAGAAAAGAAATTGTTAATCACTCCAAGGATAGTTTTAACGATAACATTGATGTTTTGCTGAATAGGGGGGTTAAGCCTTTTGTTATCCATGTTTACTGTGCTTTTCATTCTGGGTTACGCCTTACTTATTTTGGTTTCGGTGTTTTTAGATATTACTATGCAAAGCATCAGATTTTTAAGCATTTAGGTATTGATATATCTAGGAACATTTATTTTGTTGAACGTGGAGTTGAGAATAATCAACTTGATTTTAATTTTTGAGGTTAGTTATGAAATTTACAGAAAAATATACTTATTTAGGTTGCCGTCGCTACAGTTTTAAGGATTCAAATACTGGTAGAGATATTAAGGGCGTATCTGTTTATTTAGTTAATCATAATACTGAACAAAATGATGATGTTGTTGGCTTTCATCCGATTAAGTTAACGGCTCCTTATGATTTGTTTGATCAGCTTTATCAATGCAAGTCAATGTCTTCGGTTAGTTTTGAAATGGAGGTTGTTTTAAATGGTAACAATACTTCACTTCGCATAGTTGGTATTGCTCAATGAGTTACTTGAGGGTTTGTAATAGTACTAACTGGTTGAATTGTTCTTGGGTTGAGGTTGATGCTTTTATGCAGCAATATTCTCCTCAAGACAGTGGCACTATGTCATTTGCAGACGCCAATGAATTTTTACTGCAATTGTACTTAGTGATTTTGGGTGCCTTTGTCTTTCGTATGATGGGCAAGGCTATTATTACTTCTTAAAAGGAGATTTTAAAATGAAAAAGTATTTTTCTAGAATGAAAAACGGTTTGTTTAAAGTGAAAAGGTATTTGCTTCAAATCAAAAGCTATTTGCTTATGCCGTTTGCGTTAGTTACCGGCACTGCTTTTGCTACCGTTGGTTCTGACGCAGCAACTGCCGTACAAAATGCTTCGACCGATGCCGAGTTGGTCTATGCCGCTGTGATTGCTGCTTTGGCCGCTTTCTTCGTGGTCAAGCTCATTCGTCGAGCGTTGTAATTCATTGGGGGACTTTGTCCCCCTATCAATTTTATTTTTATCTTATGGATATCATTAATTCAACTCAACAATTCCCGATTGAGATAATTAATATTTATCTTTTTACCATGATTTTAGCCTTGTTTATGGTCGTATGGCATTAAGGTATTTTTTATTATCTTTTCTTTTTACTGTGTTTCCTTCGTTTTCGCAGTCTAATCCTGACCCGGATATTTCCATTACTGGTGGTTTTTATCAAGTTAATGGCGATAGGATGTATTCATCAACAAGTTTTTATTATGACCAAGACCCATCTAATATTATAGAAAATACATCACCTCATGAGTTGTGTGATGATTATTTTTACGGTTTTAATGGCTTACATGACATATTTACTGTTCATCAATATGAGCCTGGTAGATTTCTTTGCAAACCTACTCAGGATTATTATGAAGGTTATGTGCTTTATATCAGTTCTGCTTATCAATCTACTTGTACTTCATCTACGACAGTTTCGCATTATATTTCTAATTTTTCTGGTAATTCTTCAATAACTTCTGCATGCTACAACGGCTGTGAGGCTACTGCACAACCTGAAATTGGTATAGATATACCTGACGCCGATGAAAGTGGTCAGTTTTTTGGTTATCAGTTTACTGGTGATTTTTGTAATTTAGATTTTACGCCAGATACTACCTTTTGTACTCAAGTTCCCGAAGATGAAAGCTGTTTTGCTGAGGTTTGTTTGCAAGGTGATATAAATTCACCGGCTTGTGCTACTCATTGTACTGAAAACCCTCTTTCTGAAGGTTGCCAGCATCGGATTTGTGACGCTGATGGTAATTTTTGTACATATTCTCCTGGCGATGGCGACGGTGACGGTGATGGTGATGGCGACGGTTCTGGCGACGGTTCTGGCGATGGCGATGGTGATGGTGATGGTGATGGCGACGGTTCCGGTGATGGTTCCGGTGATGGTTCCGGTGATGGTTCCGGCAGTGGTTCCGGCAGTGGTTCCGGTAGTGGTTCCGGCAGTGGTTCCGGCAGTGGTTCCGGTAGTGGTTCCGGTAGTGGTTCCGGTAGTGGTTCCGGTAGTGGTTCCGGTAGTGGTTCTGGCAGTGGTTCCGGTAGTGGTTCCGGTAGTGGCTCCGGTAGTGGTTCCGGTAGTGGTTCCGGTAGTGGCTCCGGTAGTGGCTCCGGTAGTGGCTCCGGTAGTGGCTCCGGTGATGGTGACGGTGATGGTGACGGTGATGGTGACGGTGATGGTGACGGTGATGGTGACGGTGATGGTGACGGTGATGGTGATGGCAGTGTTTCTGGTGGTGGCACTTGTGATAGTCCTCCGGTTTGTGATGGTGACCCTGTCCAATGTTATCTGGTCAAGGAACAATGGAAAACAACTTGTGCTATAACTGATAATGAATTACAAGGTGGTGATTCATGCGATGCCGCTCCAGTTTGTGATGGTGACCCGCTTCAATGTTATTTGGTTAAAAAAGAGTGGGAAGATAGTTGCCGAAATCAGGAAATTGATGATTTTGCTGATGAGAAAGATATAGGTTATGGCGTTGATTATCTTCAAGATGAATATTCAGCTGGTGATTTTAAAGATGATTTTGTAGAGGAGCAAGATTTATCTGGTGATGCTGTTTTAGATTCTGGCGGTTTTTATGGTTCAACTATTTGTATGTCACCTCAAACTTTCAATGTTGGCGGTATCTCATTTACAATTGATTGGTCTTTATGGTGTCGTTATTTGGAATACATAAGTTATGTATTGGTTGCTATTGCTTATCTTTGGGGCGTTCGAATTGTAGGAGGTTTTAGCTAATGCCTGCTTTATTAGGTGCATTGGGAGTTGTTATAGCCCAAACGTTAATGTGGCTTGTTACTCATTTGGTTGGTCGTATTATGTTGCTTACCGGTTTATCTTTTGTCACATATAAGGGTTTAGAAGGTTTTGTTGATAATATACGTACACTTGTTATAGACCGCCTGACTGATTCCGGTATGGGTGAGTTTATGATTACTTCGTTGGCTATCTTAAAGTTTGATGTTGTTGTGTCGATTTTATTATCTGCTTTGGCGTTAAAATTCACCATTAATGCTGCCAGTGGCATAACTAAGATGGTGATGAAGTGATATATTTAACCACTGCAACGCCCGGTTCTTTTAAAACATTATCAACGTTAATGTATGTTGAGAATTATCGTAAGCAGGAATTAAAGGAGGGCAGGGAGCGCAATGTTTACTACTATAATATCAATGAATTAACATTAGATTGTTGGTTTGAGTTTGACCATCCAAAGACTTGGTTTGATTTGCCTGATAACTCAATCGTTGTTATAGATGAATGTCAGAAACAAGATGCTGGTTTTGGTGCTATGTCTCATATGAAGCAACAACCGCCTTGTATTACTGAGTTAGAAACTCACCGCCATCGAGGCTTTGACATATTTCTTATTACACAGGGTCCCCATTTAATCAATTCACGTATAAAACCGCTCGTTAATGTTCATTTTCATTTGCGACGTGTTCACGGTTGGGATAAAGCTAAACTTTATCGTAGCGACGGTATTATCGCTAATCCTGAAAATAAGAATAATTTAAAGGATTTAGAGGTTAAATGGTTTAAGCCTGATAAAGATTTCTACGGTGTTTATAGTAGTGCAACGATGCACACTGTAAAAAAACGTCTTCCTAAGGTTTTTATTTATGCCTTTTTGGTTTTCATTGTTTTACTTTATTTTATTTACAAATCCTATGATTTACTATATTTGCAGCCTAAATCCGATAAGGTTAACCAACCGGCAACAGCTTTTTCACTTAAAGATAAACAAAATTCTATAATTCCCAATTTTAATCCATCTTCAAATTCACGCTCTAATATCGACAATTTTAATCCTCTCGTTGCTTATAAACCGCGTCTGGATAATATACCTGACACGGCACCGGCTTATGATTCTCTAAAAAAGCCTAAAATTGTTCCAAAGCCTAATTGCATTAGTTCCGGTGATGTTCGTGACGCGCGACCAGCGCGCACAGACAACGCAGGCGGCCATAGTTTAAGGCGTTTTATAGAAGACTATTTGGTTTATGAAAAGACTTCGCATAATATATATTATGTTAAATAATGTTATGAACCTCTAATATCATTCTCCACTAGTGTCCCATTAAATTCCTAATAATATCAATTGTCGTTCATCGATATTGGGGGTTATTTGGCCGTCCGACGACTAACTCAAATAGCGTCATTTTCTCAAGCTACCTAAATTTGCGTCATAAGCAGTGGCGTAAGAATGTTAAGTAAAGCTATTTTTCCTTAATTTTGTTGTTTTTCTATCTCATTTCACGGGGTTTCCCGTAATTTAGGCACACCTATCCTAGGTTGCAGGCAAATTTATCCGTTCAATATCCAGTTGAGCATGTGTTTGGGGTCGTCAAGCATTTGTGGGACTATCGTTTTTGAGGAGCTTCCTATATTATAACTCCCCCGAAAATTGGAAATTCTCACCGTTATGCCACATTTGTACATAGGTAACGACGCGGTCATTGCTTGAACAGGTGTATCGGGTAAGCAGCAATGCCGCTTGTGTGGTCGTCATATGCAGTCTTTTGGCAATATCGCCAGTTGGGTGTTTGGCCCGGATGTTATAATGCCCTTTGACCAACGGCACATTGTCAATCAAATAGTCACTGGCATTGAGTTGAGTAAAATCCTGCTGACTAAATTCAGGCACCAACTCGGCATCAACCCAGCGTTTTTCATATTGAATCGGCATATCATCACCGTAGTGAATGACATCCAGCTGAAACAGTTGCCGTGTTTGCTGAAATAACGGCTGCATATCAGCTGGCAAAGTTGATAGTTCACAGTATTTTTTACCGATAACTTGTGCCCGATAAGTTTTACCGGTTTGACGAATATCGTCGGCAATATTTCGCACCTCGACAAAGGTATGATTAAAGTGTTGCTGGGCAACGAAGGTGCCACTGCCCTGCCGGCGCTGCAAAACTTTTTCTTCAGTGAGTTCTTTTAAGGCACGGTTTACCGTCATACGGGAAACGGAAAATTGCTCGGCAAGACGCATTTCAGTAGGGATAGCCATCCCCGTTCGCCACTGCCCGCTGTGAATAGCTTGCAAAATATGCTGTTTAATTTGTTGGTAGGCTGGGATTGGTTTGGTCATAGCTTTATTTTACCTGATTTTCACTGTAAAAACTCTCTCGCAACTCAATCAACAAGCGATTGATTTCACCCCTATCGGGTGTGTCTGGCAAGTCGGATTGTGCAAATGATTGTGTTAATTGTCGGCGTTTTTCTTCTGCCATCGCCACCAACTCATCGTATTCAAATTCACCCGCTTTGATAGCCAGCAAAAGATCACGATTTGGGCGTTTGACAATCACTTTTCCCTGTTCAGCAATCTCTAACGCAGTGTCGAGCAGACGGAAAGTGTGCATCATATTTTTGGCATCATAACCTTTGTCGTGTTTAGCAGTGCTTTTATAACGGTCTGGGTTACGCTCAGTAACCCATCGCCAATATTCACTATATTGTTTGCAGTAGCGCGAGTATGCTTCTTGGTTAAAATACAACACGGCAACTTGTTTCTCACCTTCAGGAATGCTTGACAAACACACCTGATTGGCAGTTTCAGTTGTTATAATACCTTTATAACCACCACCTTCGGCATGGAATAAGGCAAAAGTATTACGCATATGTGCCAATTTTATCAGCCCGCAATCCGATGGTGACCAGGCATTTTTGGCAAGAAATGTTTCCAGGGGCTGAACTTTCCCGTCTCCGGTATTTACGTAGCAAAATGCCAATAACGATTGACGCTTTTTATCCATTGGTTGGACGATTTTTTTGTTTAACCCTTTGGCTTTTTTAATTTGTGAATAGGCGAACTGCCCAAATGTTACTTCACACAATTTCGACAAAAATAATTCGGGTTCTAGCTTGGCCAATAACGGATGTTGCAAACGCACCATATCCGCAGGTGTTGCTAACAATTCCAAAATATTCGGGTTGTTTTTCGCCAATAATGCAATAAACCGTCCCAGCTCGTAATAGACCGTATCATTACGAGCATCGCTGACTTGTTCGATATGGTCTAGCCCGTAAAAATAAGCCTTGGGCGGCACAAAGACACCTTTAATATCGACATCGGAGGTTTCCGTCGCCAAACCATAAGCATGACTGCCGCTGATACACTCAAGGACAATTAAATCTTGAGATTTGAGCGTGTCAATTGTCCAATCTTTATCAGCCATGTTGTTTTACCATAACTCTGAAAAACGCATCTAACGCTGACCAATCAGCACGTCGGTCGGGCAATGAAAGGCGTTTTTCCTCGGTTTCGGCAATCGTGTCGCGGATAAAAGCAAGCAACGCATCATCACCCGAGTGCCGATATCCCTCATCGACAGTAGATTTTAGAGCAATCAGCTCGTCAATTCTTGCCACCACCGATGGCGGCACATCGGTTTGTTGACAGGCAGGAGCCAATTCAATATAAGGCATTCGTTCATAGCGCAATATCCAACGACAAACGCAAGCGGCACGCAGGGCATAAAATAAGCGTTTAAGTTTATACGCTCCGTCCGCTTGTTGTGCTTGCTGCAGATCCGCACAGGCTTTTTTCGCCATACTCAGATAGTGGTGCACGCTACTAATGCGCGAATAACATGCTTGTGCCAGTTTGGTAATCTGTGCGACAAAATCACACTCTTGCTGATAAACAATCGGTGACTGGATCCGCTCAATCAAAGGAGCATTTGATTTCGCTAACAAGCGTAAAGACTTACGAAAATCCCAACCCGAAATATCAATCAAATTATCATCCAGCATCAAGTTCAAATTATCTTTGGCTTCATTTAGCGATAAATACCAATCGTAATGATGAACATAGATAATCCGCACATCATAATCACTGTCGGGGGACGGAAAACCCCACGCCCGCGAGCCTGTCTCGCAAGCGAGAAGGATTTTGATATTGTGTTCGGACTCTAGGTTAGTTAAGTAGGTTTTTATTTTTTGGTTCATTTTATTTTCCCCCATTAACATTTGCATTATTCTACCTGATGCGATATATTTGTCTATATGAATTAATTTGTATAGACAAATAACAAGAGGAAAAAACCATGACAAAATTCACCCGCACTGCTGACCGCACCATTAAATCACCCGTTGGCACAGAATTAACCTGTAAAAGCTGGCTCACCGAAGCCCCGTTTCGCATGATTCAAAATAACTTACACCCCGATGTCGCTGAAAACCCAAAAAGCTTGGTGGTTTACGGCGGTATCGGCCGAGCGGCGAGAAACTGGGAATGCTATGACCAGATTTTAGCCAGTCTAAAAGAACTCGAAGATGACCAAACATTATTAGTACAATCAGGCAAACCCGTCGGGGTTTTCCAAACCCACGAAGACGCACCACGCGTGCTGATTGCCAACTCAAACCTTGTGCCCAAATGGGCAACCTGGGAGCATTTTAATGAACTCGACCGCAAAGATTTATTTATGTACGGACAAATGACGGCAGGCAGCTGGATTTATATCGGCACCCAAGGCATTGTCCAAGGCACTTACGAAACCTTTGCCGAAGCGGGTCGCCAACACTATAACGACAGCTGGCAAGGGCGTTGGATTCTCACCGCCGGTCTTGGTGGTATGGGTGGTGCGCAACCATTGGCGGCGACTTTTGCCGGTGCGGTATCGCTCAATATTGAATGTCAGCAAACCAGCATTGATTTCCGTCTGCGCACCGGTTATGTTGATAAACAGGCCGATAACCTAGACCACGCTTATCAACTGATTAAAGAACACACGCAAAAAGGCGAAGCGGTATCGATTGCCCTACTCGGCAATGCTGCTGATATTGTGCCGGAAATTGTCAAACGCGCCAAAGCCGGTGAAATCAAACCCGATTTAGTCACTGATCAAACCTCGGCCCACGACTTAATCAACGGCTATTTGCCTATTGGCTGGACAGTCGAGCAGTGGAAAGCCGCTCAAGCCGATAGTTCACAACACAAGAAACTACAAAGCGATGCCGCCAAATCCTGTGCCGTTCACGTACAAGCCATGCTAGACTTGCAACAAATGGGCGTGCCGACCACCGATTACGGCAACAACATTCGCCAAGTGGCATTTGATGAGGGCGTACAAAATGCCTTTGACTTCCCAGGTTTTGTGCCGGCCTATGTGCGTCCGCTATTTTGCCAAGGCAAGGGGCCGTTCCGTTGGGTAGCACTTTCCGGTGATCCTGAAGATATTTATAAAACTGACCAAAAAATCAAAGAATTATTCCCTGAAAATGCCCACGTTCACCATTGGTTGGATATGGCCAAAGAGCGTATTCATTTCCAAGGACTGCCCGCGCGCATTTGTTGGTTAGGATTGGGTGAGCGCGACAAAGCTGGCTTGGCCTTTAACGAAATGGTCAAAAATGGCGAACTCAAAGGGCCAATCGTTATCGGACGTGACCACTTGGATACCGGCTCGGTTGCCAGCCCCAACCGTGAAACCGAGTCCATGAAAGACGGCAGCGACGCGGTATCGGATTGGGCCTTACTTAACGGCATGCTAAATGTTGCCGGTGGAGCAACGTGGGTGTCATTGCACCACGGTGGTGGTGTCGGCATGGGCTATTCGCAGCACTCCGGCATGGTAATTGTTGCCGATGGTACGGATGCCGCCAGAAAACGCTTGGCAAGAGTTTTGGTCAACGACTGTGGTTCTGGCGTAATGCGTCACGCCGACGCCGGTTATGAGTTAGCGATTAAAACGGCCAAGGAATATGGGTTAAATTTGCCTATGCTTGATTAATTGGTGTCAAAGATAAATAGGAGATTTACAGCAAATGCTTTATAAAATAGAAGATGATTTTACAAAAATCGAGCCAATAAAATTTTTAGATTTTTCAGATATTGGGAAAAATGAAAAAGATTTAGAGAACCTTATTGCATACAACTTATTAACCACCCTTTTTGAAGATGGAAGTTTAATGCCTATTTTTCAGGAAAGGCAACTACAACCAGAAGCTGATATATACGCCTTAGACTCTTGCGGAAATTTAATAATTTTTGAATTAAAAAGGAGCTTGGTAGGGAAAGATGCCTTATATCAAGTTTTGGGATATGCACAAACAGCGGGAAAGTGGAGCTATTCAAAACTGGAAAAAAAGTATCAACAATATGAAAAACCAAAGCAATCCTTAAAGGAAGCTCATAAAGAGGCTTACGATTTAGAAGAACCATTACTAGAAAAAGAATTCAATCAAAATCAACAGCTACTAATTGTAGGAAGTGCTGCTGATAATAACTTAATAGAGGCTGTAACCTACTGGAAAAACAGAGGTGTTGATATTGACTTCTTGCCTTATCGTCTTTATAAAATGGCCCTGTCGGAAAACTCATCATATTGTGTCATAATATACGACAAATTTCAGCTTTGGTATTGCCCATGTCGAACCGCACCCAAAACAGCCTTTTT
>PDWJ01004741.1_pt1 | contig 11722 bp, 9 predicted proteins | sample 1430881 | NCBI WGS metagenome assembly PDWJ01 (sample SAMN01162460, study PRJNA174530) | Oral metagenome, whole genome shotgun sequencing project. | biome: Marine environment; feature: Marine mammal; material: Swab sample of the gingival sulcus; isolation source: swab sample of gingival sulcus... | reverse complement strand
ATCTTTATCTTCATTTAAAGGTAAGTATTTGCTAATTGATTTTTGGGCTTCGTGGTGCGGACCATGTCGTAGGGAAAACCCTAATAATGTGGCTGTTTACAAAGAATTTAAAGACAAAGGTTTTGAAATTTTGGGAGTATCATTTGACACAAAACGTGAAAATTGGTTAAAAGCGATAAAAGACGACAAACTTACATGGCCTCAAGTATCAGACCTAAAAGGTTGGAAATCTGCAGCAGGAAAATTGTATGCGGTTACTTCAATTCCACATACTGTTTTACTTGACAAAGAAGGTGTTATTATTGCCAAAAACCTACGTGGAGAAAAGTTAAAAGAAAAGATTGCTGAAGTAATCAATAAATAATTGATATGGCACAGTAGAGACGTTTCGTGAAACGTCTCTACTATTTTTTCTTATTACTTGCACTAAACAATTTTGCTTTTTCCTCTTTGGTGAGGCTGTCGTAACCGCTTCTTGATATTTTATCAAGAATTTTATCTATTTCTTCTTGGTCGGCAACTTTTTGTTTATTATACTCTCTATCGTTTTTAGGTTTTTGGGTAGTTTCTGTGTATTTCACATTTTTTGCACGATACTTATTTGAGCTTACACTCATCTTAGGCTTTTTATTAAACAAGCTGTACAGATAATCCATTAATTGAGAAAATCCTTTTGTAATATCCCTACCCTTTTTAAGTTGAAGAGCAAATACAAAACCAAATAACGCTCCTCCCAAATGAGCAATATGACCTCCGGCATTGCCTCCCGATATACCAAACAAGTCAATGACAATTATGGCTAAGGCAAGATATTTTAATTTTACTTTGCCGATAAATAACAACCCTATGGAATAGTCGGGAATATATGCACACACGGCTATAACTATGGCATATACCGATGCAGATGCGCCAAGTGCAATAGACACTGATGCTAACGGCGTGAAAACAGGAATTATATTATACGCAACTATATACAAGATTGCGCCACTTAAACCTCCTAATATGTAAACACTTAACATTCTTTTTGGAATGATAAATTGAATAAACAAATCTCCAAACCAAAACAACCACAACATATTAAACAAAATATGCAAAATATCGTAGTGTAAGAACATATATGTAATTAAAGTCCATGGTCTAAACATTAATGTGTGTAAATCTGCAGGTACAGCAAACCATGATTCAATGTTCAAATTGAAAAGGGCTAAAAAAGCAAATATTTTTAGAATACCCAGAAAAATAAATATGCCGACATTTATAAAAATTAATTTATAAACAACGCTCCCCGACTTGAACTTTGCTTTTATCTCGTTAATTATATCCATTGCTTGTCATTATCTTGTTTTTGCCATAGTTTTATTAAAATAAACCCGAATATCATACCCCCCAGATGTGCAAAATGTGCAATATTATCAGATTGTGATGCCGCAATACCCGACCATAATTCTAATAAGCCGTATCCTATAACCAACCATTTGGCTTTAACCGGTATAGCAAAATACAGGTATATAATTGCATTGGGAAACAGCATTCCGAAAGCCATTAAAATTCCGAAAACAGAACCTGAGGCACCCACCGTAGGAGTGTTATACGTGCTGTATAAGGTATATAAATCGGATTCTTGCACATAAGACAACAGCATGGTATTGTATTTACCCGATGTTATTATTTCTTTTATCATCTCCGATGTAACGCCTGCATCATTTAATTTACTTATAACTAAACTCACTTCCACATATTGCACCAATTGATGTAGTATAATGGCTCCAATTCCCGTTACAAAATAATAGATGAGAAATTTCTTTGCACCCCAAACATTCTCTATTGAATTGCCGAATATCCACAGTGCAAACATGTTAAAAAACAGATGCTCAATATTGGCATGAAGAAACATATAAGAGATAAACTGTATCGGCATAAAATGCTCAGAACTAAAATAATACATTCCAAGCAAAGAATTTAGGTCTATCCCAAATGCCTGTTTAAAGGCTAAAATAGCCAGAAAAAAAAGACCGTTTATAATTAGAAGGTTCTTTACGGCAGGAGGCAATATACTAAATCCTCCGGGTCTTATTTGATGGTTATTCATTGATTCGTTATTAATTTAATATTCCATTTAGGGAAACATATTATTCATATTTTCATCAATGGCAATAATTTTTGATATGTTTGGGATTTTATTCTTAATAGAGCTTTCTATCCCTGTTTTAAATGTTTGCATTCTCATAGGGCATGTACCACATGCACCCGTCAATTTCACAGTAACTTCATTGTCATCGTTTATCTCTACAAAAGATACATCTCCTCCGTCTGATTGCAAGTAAGGTCTTATTTCACTGAGAGCTTGCTCGATTCTTTTTTCAACTTCAATCTTGTTCATTTTTTTCGTTTTATTGTTTGATTATGAACTCATTTAAACTTTTTCTATTTCTTAAAAACAAAAAGTTTAAATGAGTTCTATGTTTGTTTTTGAATATATTTCTAAATGTTCGGCAAACTTACACATTTTTTATTTTTAATTCAAATTAAGTTGTCTTTAATCTAACATTTAAACACCTTACTATAACCAATGTCATATTTTGCTGTTTTAAATTTGCATTGCTGCGAGTTATTTGCATTTAACCTTTTTGCTTTTCGAGAATTAAAATTTATCATGTATATTTGTGCCGAAAAACATTATGGTGGTATAATTTTTATTATGAACTCATTTCAACCCGAAATATATATTAAAAATCCATTACGCAATCAAATTACTTCAAAACAGAATAAGCAAAATGAATTTTAGGGTACTAATATTAATATTTTCCTTTATATTGAGCGTAAGTTTTGTACAGGCTCAAAACACGAAATATAAAACTTGTAAACCCAGAAAGGGAGAGGGCATACATGCCATGCTTAAACGATATGGTTTAAATCCGTACAGGTACTACGATGATTTTGTCAGAATAAATAAAAAAGTGTTGAAGGGAGGCACTAAACTTCATTTACACAAGGTTTATAAATTGCCTAAAAAACGTGCAAAATCATCATCTGCACCATCGACAAGCACCTCTACAAGGGCTAATTACGATGCGCTTTTTGGCAAAAAGTATGCTAATTATAAAAAATGGGATAACAAATTACGAAATGCGGTGTTTTATATAGTATCGGGGCATGGAGGTCCCGACCCCGGAGCACAAGGTAAAAGAGCAGGACACACTCTAAGCGAAGATGAGTATGCTTATGATATTTCTTTGCGCCTAAGCCGAAGGCTTAAACAACATGGTGCCACTGTATACATGATAGTTCGCGATGCTAATGACGGTATTAGAAACACAAGATATTTGAAATCAGATAGAGACGAACGAGTATGGAAAAATAAGAAGATTCCTTTAAATCAGCTTAACAGATTAAAGCAACGTTCTGATGCTGTTAATGCGTTAAGTAAAAAGCATAAAGGCAAATATCAACGTTTATTGGTTGTTCACATCGATTCTCGTTCAAAAAGCAAACGAGTTGATATTTTTGGTTATTACCATGCCAAAAGCAAATTGGGCAAAAAATTTACTGATAATATCATAAAAACGCTTGAAACAAATTATAAAAAGGCTCAACCCAACAGAGGTTTCAACGGTACCTCCAAAATAAGGAGTAATCTATACATGGTACTTAATCCTAATCCTCCCACCTGTTTTCTTGAATTGGGAAATATACAAAACGACAAAGACCAAATACGTTTTATTGAACCAAGTAACAGACAAGCTATTGCCAATTGGCTTGCACAAGCTTGTATAAAAGATTTTAGGCAAAATAAGAAATAATGCTTGATGTCGGTTTAGGTATTAGCACGGTGTCTACTTGTTAATTTTATCAAGTATTTTTTTTGATTTGCTAATTCTATATGCTTCTTTCCACATTATTTTAGCATTTTCCGTATTACCTAATTTATGATATATATCGCCATAATGTTCTAATACGGATGCGTTCTTACTGCCTCCGTACTTATAAGCTCTTTTTATATAGTTGAGAGCCATTTCGTACTTTTTTTGTGCAAATAATATCCATGCGTAGGTGTCTAAAAAAGAGCTGTTAAACGGATCTATTTCAAGACTGGTTCTTGACAATTTCAAGGCTTTCTCATAATTAACACCTCTTTGCAGTAAATAATATGCGTAGTTATTCATTAAAATGGGATTTCTTTTCTCTTTTTGTAAATATTTTTCAAAATATTCATCAGATTTTATATGTTCTCCCAAGTGATGGTAACTTTCGGCTATAATAAGATAATTTTGTAATATTAATTCCTGATTATCAACAGAATAGTCTATGGAAGTTTTTAAATACGGCAAGGCTTTTTCATATTTTTTCAATAAAAAATATGAGTAGCCGCAATAGAAATAAATCAATGCTTGATTCGGAAAGTATTCCAAGCATTTTTTGGCAGATTTATTCAAATCATCATACCGGTCTACTTTTAATAGTATGTCAAAATACAGATTCCACGATGAGTAATTATTGGGGAATTTCTCAATTGACAGTAATGCGTATTTCTCGGCATTTGATAAATCTTTTTTTGAATACAAATATTTGATATACTTTTCTAAAAACTTATCATTAAAATCATTCCTGTTTATTAAACCTTGAAAAATCATTTCTATTTTGTCTCCTGACAAACTATCGTTTTCAGCATTCAAATATAGGTCGGCAAGTGTGAATATTTTGTCAAATTTAATACTTGTTTTTCCAAGCACATTTTTTAAATAATAAAACCCTTTGTTATAATTTTTTTGCTTTGCATATAACCACGCCAAAGTAGCCTTTGACTGTACATTTGTGGAATCTTTAGTTAAAGCGATTTTGTACATTTCTATGGCATGGTCTATTTTGTTAAACCTAACATAGAAATCAGCTAATATATCGTCATATTTACTGCTGTCGGGAAAGTTTTTTTGCAATGATTTTAACTCTATTTCTATAAATTTATATTGTTCTTGCTTGTAATAAATACTATTCTTCATAAATGAAACGGTTTCATTTATACCTATTTGCGTTTGTATCTCATTCAGCAAACTTAGTGCCTTGTTATACTCTTGTGTTTCGCTGCAAATAGTTGCTAACTCATATAAATATTCCAAATTATTGGGAGACAAAGCCACCAATTTTTCATAAATTGACTTATACAAATCAATATTGTTGTTTTTCTCAGCAATTTTAGCTCTCAACAAAAGATACCACTCATTGTTTGCCTTATGTTTTAAGCAGAGTTCAGCATACAATTTTGCCTCTTCAGTATTGTTTTCGGCAAGTAGTAATTTCGATAATTGGTACGCCGATGCCGTGCTTTTAGGATTAATTTGCAAACATTCTTTAAACTGTTTTTTTGCTAATTCATTTCTGCCCAACATCTTATTTTTAAGAGCTTCTATATAGCTATGGGCAAATTTTATACTGTCGGGCGTATCATTACCCTTGCCGTATATGTTATTTGTAGCAGTAAAAAATATTATTGCAATAAAAAGTATTAATTTTAGGAATTTCATATATGGTTATTTGTTGCTGAAAATAATTGCAATTTTGATAATAAAACATCCATCACCCATCACTCATCACCCATCACTCATCACCCATATTTTAGGTTTACATTTTTTGAATAACAACAAGGAGACAAACAAAATCTGTCTGTCTCCTTGGAGTTAAAACACAAATATTTCTATTTTTTATTGGTTTCTATTCTCATGTCATAGAATGATCTATATACAAAGTATATTGAAATTACCAAGAACCCTAATCCAAAGTATGGAGCAAGTTCCTTAAATGAATCGGATATTGCAATTTCCATTGCCAATAAGCCGAATAATGTAGTAAATTTAATTATCGGGTTAAGTGCAACGGACGATGTATCTTTAAATGGGTCTCCAACAGTGTCGCCAACTACTACGGCATCGTGCAATTCCGTGCCTTTTTCACCTAAATCAACCTCTACAACTTTTTTGGCATTATCCCATGCACCACCTGCATTTGCCATAAAAATAGCTTGAAACAACCCAAAAACGGCAATAGATATTAGGTAACTTACAAATAAGGCAACTGCATTGTTACCCCCAACTGACGATGGTGCTGAAAGGCTGGCAAATGCTAAAGCAAAGAAGAATACCGCAATGAAAATGTTGAACATTCCCGTTTGCGCATATTTCGTGCAAATTTCAACTACTTTAACCGATTTTTCAACATCTGCCTTTTTGGGAGCATTGGGGTCAAGGTTTATATTTCGTTTAATATACTCAACCGCACGGTAAGCACCTGTTGTAACTGCTTGTGTTGAAGCTCCTGTAAACCAGTATATTACTGCGCCTCCAAGAATAAAGCCTAATATTGAATAAGGATTTAGCAAATTAAGTACCGACTCAGGCTCAATGCCAAGAGTTGATTTTATCATTAATATTAGTGAGAAAATCATTGTGGTTGCACCTACAACAGCAGTACCTATAAGAACAGGTTTAGCCGTTGCTTTGAATGTGTTACCTGCGCCGTCGTTTGCTTCAAGATAATACTTTGCTTTTTCCCAATCGGGTTTAAACCCAAAATCTTTTTCTATTTCTTGGTCTACATCTTTAATTTCTTCAATTAATGAAAGTTCATAAACCGATTGTGCATTATCGGTAACAGGGCCATAACTGTCTACTGCTATGGTAACAGGTCCCATTCCCAACATACCAAAGGCAACCAAGCCAAATGCAAATATCGAAGGATATACCATAAAACTGTCTAAGCCGAAAGTGCTTGAGTAGTAGGCGATAAACATTAATACAAAAAATACCATTCCTTTCCAAAAAGCACTGAAGTTACCTGCAACAAAACCCGAAAGAATAGTCAATGATGCTCCACCCTCGCGCGATGCCAAAACAACTTCGTTTACGTGCTTTGACTTTGGAGAGGTGAATATTTTTGTAAACTCGGGAATTACGGCGGCTCCCAATGTTCCACAACTTATAATGGTAGAAAGTATCCACCACATATCGGTGTTTCCGTTAAGGTCGGGAATTATAAAATAACTTACTGCATAAGTAACAATTATTGAAAGAACAGAAGTTATCCAAACAAGGCTTGTCAATGGTGCTTCAAAATCTAATTCATCAACATTGTTGTATTTAGATTTTGAAACGGCAGAATTTATCCAATAAGCAACAACTGAGGTTACAATCATCAATATGCGCATTACAAATATCCAAACTAACAATTTAACTTGTAAAAGGCTTGTAAGGTCTACGTCCATATTAAGAGCTGTGCCGCCCACTGCCAACAGAATAAATGAAATTAGAGCTACTCCCGTAACACCATAGGTTTCAAAACCATCGGCTGTTGGTCCTACTGAATCACCTGCGTTGTCGCCTGTACAGTCAGCAATAACACCGGGGTTTCTTGGGTCGTCTTCACCAATTTTGAAAACCACTTTCATAAGGTCTGAACCTACATCTGCAATTTTAGTAAAAATACCACCTGCAATTCTCAATGCCGATGCTCCCAATGATTCACCAATTGCAAAACCAATAAAACATGCTCCTGCCAAATCACCCGGCATTAACAGCAGTATTATCAACATCATTAATAATTCAACACATATTAACACCACACCTATACTCATGCCTGCCGACAGTGGAATGTTTAAGAGTTTCAGCGGTTTACGTTCCAACGAAGCAAAAGCCATACGAGCATTCGCCAAGGTGTTCATTCTAATTCCAAATGCTGCAACTGCGTAGGAGCCGAGTATACCAATTATTGTCCATGCTAAAATTAATAGTACGCCTCCTAATCCAAACAGAGAGTTGCCGTCATGGTCTTGGGCTAGAAAACCAAAGTATCCGGCAACTGCGGCACCTATAAAAATAAATAGTATTGCCAAAAATTTACCTTGTTGCTTTAAATATGCCGAGCAAGTTTCGTAAATAACTCCTGCTATTTCTAACATTGATTTATGTGCAGGTAGTTTTTTTACTTGCATAAATTTGTATAAACCAAAGAGCATACCCAAAATGGTTATTATAAACCCTACATACAAAATACTTTCGTTCTTAATGGCTTCAGGGATTTTTAAATCTGCCTCACTTGCAAAAGTTTGTAACGGCAGCACAAAATATAAAAACAAAGTTCCGATTAATGTTTTGATTCTCATAAAGTTAAACAGTTTTAAAGTTAATATTCAGTGAAAATGAAAGCACTAATATATAAACAAATTTTCAGATATTCACTTTTTTGTGTAAACTTTTTTTAGTATTTATTAAGATTTTTTTGATACTTATTTAACAAAAGTGTAATTATGATATTTTCAATTTTTTATTCTTACTAAGTTGTACTAAAGTAAAAGCGGTTTTAATGTTATGAGCGATGGGTGATAATTGACAATGATTAATTCTTTTTACCTTTTACATTTTACCTTTTAACTTTTACCTGTCTCCTTTTCCCTAAATTAATTGTATAAATTGTTGGTATAAAGTATCATTATAATCTGCAAATTCCATTGCTATATCTATTATCATTTTTTTAAATTTTATTTCATCATTTTCTATTAATTTATAAACATTTTTAGCATCAAACTTGTTGAAAGATTTAATATGTGCGCAAGCCAAAATATTACCCCATTGTTTTGACAGCTTACTAAATCTTTTTTCTGAGTTTAATAATTCGGTAGGAAAGTATGCTTTATAAGGCGAACGTTCTCTTACCGAAAATACGCCTTCAGGTAATTTAATCCACGATAGATGTTTGTCAATGTAATAATTTAATGCTTTGTAGGCTTGCTTGTGTCTAATTCCTTCATTGTCAAAATATTGATTGTATTGTTTTTTAAAGTTGTCATCTAAAAATATATAAGCAGAGGGCTTAGATTGTAGTTTTGCATCTAATATTACTTGTCCATACTCATCTTTTGCATTACCTTTAATTAGTATGTAGTATCTTGGTGTGCCAAAAGAACCTGTTCCTGACGATACTCTGTGTGCTATATCAAGAATTTCGAAGTAATCTTTATCAAATATGGTGTTGTTTTTTACGCGCTGAACATAGCTGATGAAATCTTTTTCTACTGCCTTGCGTTTTTCGGGGTTTATTTCTGATAATTTTTCGTATGAAAGGTCAAATTTTATAACTCCGTTGTCATATTTTGTCCAACGTTTAAGCATTTTCTCACGATTATCTTTTTCTTCCACTTCCTGCATTACGTTATCCAATTTGCCAAAAGCATTGTGTTTAGTAACTTTTTGCAAAGCTATTTCGCCTTTCTCGTTATAGTCTTTAAATGCTTTAATATAATTGTCTGAAAATGAATTTAGTATATTGTGTATGACTTTTATGTCCTCAAATTTATTTTCTCTCGCTATTAACACTATACTGCAAGCCATTCGCCATAAGTCAAACTGATAATTTGCAATGCAAGATTCATCAAAATCGTTTAACCCGTATATTAAATCGGCATTTTCATTACCGTATATACCATAGTTGTAGGCATGTAAATCGCCTTGAATCCAAACGTTACTGTTTTGCGTACTAAATGTTTTTAGGCGTTTGTCCGTTGAGAAATATTTCCAAAATAAGTGGTTAGTCCCTCTAAAAAAGTAATAAGGTGATTGAGACATTTTTTTATACTTCCCTTTTTTTAGAGATGCTTCTAATTCTTTATTCCAATTTTCAATATCATTAATTGCTTCTTTAATTTGTTTTTCTGATAGCATACTTTTTTGTTATTTTTGATGAACTCATTTACAAAATATCTTTTTCTTACATACACTAATATATTAAACACCTGCGTTTAAGGGTTATAGTCAGTTGTAATTAAACTTTTTTGCATTTATTTCTTAAAAAATTAGGACAAAAATATTTTTTTGTTAAATTTGCGCACTTTTTTAGGATTATTGACACTTCGTTAGACTAGTAATCAGTAGTTGATAGTTGGTTGTTATGTAGCTTATAATTAAGAGATTACTAGAGTTGTTTTGTGTTTAGTAAATAATTATTATGCTGTTACAAAGATATAACTAAGTGTTGAGATTATCAAACAAACTAAATATTAAATCGCTATGTATTGGACATTAGAATTAGCTTCTAAATTAGAAGATGCTCCTTGGCCTGCAACTAAGGAAGAGCTTATTGATTTTGCAATTCGTTCGGGAGCACCTATGGAGGTTATTGAAAACCTACAAGAAATTGAAGATGAAGGCGAATCTTATGAAAGTATTGAAGATATTTGGCCTGATTATCCCAGTAAAGATGATTTTTTCTTTAATGAAGATGAATATTAGTTAAACAATTAGCAATTAATTGGTTGATTAATAGTTTATTGCCTGTGGCAATTTATTTTTTTTATCACAAAAAATATAAAATTATTTGTTGGCAAATATAATAATTTATATGTAAATGATGAAAATTATTTGGGGCATTTTTAAACACAATAATTTAAACGAATGTTACCGTTGTAATAATAATTGCCAACAATGCAACCACATGCGTAGAGACAAGGCATGCCACATGTAGAGACAAGGCATGCCTTGTCTCTACAATGTATTTACCAATACATTTTGATAATCACATACCATTTATAAATAAACAGGGCAAACACATAGGTTTGCCCCTACATTGTCCGTTGTCAATTATCAATTGGCAACTATCCACTATCAATTATCCATTATAAATCCCCCCTCTGTATCCCTTTATTCATGCGGCTTACAAAATTGTGACACTTTTGTGACGTCAAAAATTTGGAAAATAAACACTCCCTATATTAACTTTGTGAGCCGATAGAAGAAGAAACAAAACATTACCCGTTTTTCGTCTTCGGTCTTCCGTCTTCGGTCTTCCGTCTTCGGTCTTCCGTCTTCGGTCTTCCGTCTTCGGTCTTCTGTCTTCAAACTTAATTTTTAATTTTTAACTTTTAATTTTTAATTTTTAGATTATGAAAAGAATTTTACCAATTACAGTAGCATTATTATTGATAATGCAATGGACAGTGGCACAAACCACCCACAACATTAACAATGGCAACGTAACCATAAGTACAGGCGGCGAACACATTATACAAGGAGATGCAGTTACAAGTAATACCATAACAATAGAAGAAGGTATAACAGCCACCGTAACCCTTAAAAATGTAAACATAGACGTAAGCGGACAATGGAATGCCTGTGCATTTAGTGTTCAAGGTGCAAATGGAGACCTAACTTTAATACTTGACGGCGAAAACACCTTAAAAAGTGGGAGCAGGCGTGGAGGACTTGAAAACTCCCACAGTACACTAGAAATAAAAGCAAAAACAGGCTTAAATGATAAACTAACAGCACAAGGTGGAAGTCAAGCAGCCGGAATTGGTGGTGGATACTACGGAGAAGGCTCAAATATCACCATAAGCGGTGGCACGGTAAATGCAACAGGTGGATACGACGGAGCCGGAATTGGCGGTGGAATCGGTAGAAACGGCTCAAATATCACTATAAGCGGTGGCACGGTAAATGCAACAGGTGGAGGATTCGGAGCCGGAATTGGCGGTGGATACGATGGAAACGGCTCAAATATCACCATAAGCGGTGGTACGGTAACTGCAACAGGTGCAGGCGGTGGAGTCGGAATTGGCGGTGGAGTCAGTGGAAACAGCTCCGATTTCAACACAAACACCGACGGCAATGCCTTTATAACAGCCTCTTCAATAGGCGATAAAAACAACCAAGCTAATTGGAGCGGAGTAATAATAGAGGGCAAC
>PDWJ01004922.1_pt1 | contig 11727 bp, 13 predicted proteins | sample 1430881 | NCBI WGS metagenome assembly PDWJ01 (sample SAMN01162460, study PRJNA174530) | Oral metagenome, whole genome shotgun sequencing project. | biome: Marine environment; feature: Marine mammal; material: Swab sample of the gingival sulcus; isolation source: swab sample of gingival sulcus... | reverse complement strand
GCAAAAGTAAGTCAGTTTGCGTTGTTGCCACAAGGACAAGTTGAGGCAACGGAGCGTGTGCAAAATATGGTTGCTCAAATGGATAAAGAAGGGTTTGGAAATTGTACAAATACAGGAGCGTGTGAAATTGAATGTCCGAAAGGAATTTCACTTGAAAACATCGCTCGTATGAATACAGAATTCTTAAAAGCAAACGTTTTTAATAGAAAATAAAAGATTAATCTTTGAAGATTAGTAAATAATACGTATCTTTGAACGAGTTTAATCTCAAATTATAAACTATGAAACAAAATGTTATTGCACGATTTAGTGTAAAATCGGACAAACTGGAAACATTTTTTGAGTTTGCAAAAGTGTTAATTGAAAAAGAACAATCTGTAATGGAGCATAAACAATCTGTACATCTTGCAGAGTTTCTGCAAAAAATAGAAAATTTATTGCAAAAACCGCCTATCGTGGAATTACATACAATAAATTAATTTAGATATAAAATAGAAGTTTAGTTTTTCATATTTATTTTTAAAATCCGAAGTTTAAGAAATTGGCTTCGGATTTTTTTTATTAAAAATTATTCATTTTAAATAAAATATTATTACATTTGCCTAAATAAATAATTAGACTAATCTAAATAAAAATAAAATGAGTAGTTCCTGTTTAAAAAACATTGAAAATTTTTGGAAAATAAAAACTAAAAGTGCTAATAAATTGTTTAATCAAGGTAATTATCAAGAGGCTTTAAACGATTATAAAGAAGCAATGTATCGTGCAGAAGTTTTGACAATTAACAATGAAAACTGTAAAAATGTTGGTATTCCATTCGTTCAGGTATATGTGATTTCGTGTAATAATTTAGCAAATACTTATCAAGAATTGGGTGAGGTAAAAAAAGCTATGAAAATACTGAAACGTTCTGTGCATTATTTATTATATTTGGTAAAAAATAATTTGGCAGATATTCAAGAAATTAAATCCGATTTGCAAAGAGCCGTAGTGAATTATTTTAATTTTTCAAAAATGTTCAACGTCAATGAAGATGAACAATTAATGTTAGTCTAAAAAATATAAAAAACATATAGTTATGAAGTATAATTATCAAAATGTTACGATTAAATCGTTTTTAGAAACAAGCGAAGTTCCTAAAAACAAAAGTTGTATTTTCTTAATTCGCAATGAAAAAGATTGTAAAAAACACGATTTTTCAAAAAGTTTAGAAGAAAGTATTTATAAAGCCTTTTCTGATAAGAAAAATAAAATTTTTGTTGAATTAAGTGATTGTAAAAATTTCGTTTTGGCTGTTCCTTGTGATGACGATGAAAAATTACGAAAATTAGGTGCAGAATTGTATAAAAACATTCAAAATGAACAAGTTGAATGCCTTGATATTAAAGGAAATAAAATTTCTGAACAAAACTATTTTAGTTTGTTAGAAGGCTTATTGTTAAGTAGTTATAATTTTGATAAATACAAAAAATCAAAATCGGAAACTAAAATAATGGTTTATGTTGATGAAAAACAACTTTCAAAACAAAAGGTTGAGGAATTACAAATTTTGATTGAGGCAACATCGCTTACAAAAACACTTGTAAATGAACCTGTTAATTTTATGGATTCCTTAAAATTTTCGGAAGTTGCAACAGAAATGGGAAAAATCTACGGATTTAAAACCGAAATTTTAAATAAAAAGCAAATAGAAACCTTAAAAATGGGTGGTTTGCTTGGTGTAAATAAAGGTTCGGAAACACCGCCAACATTTAATATTTTTACATATAAACCTAAAAATCCAAAGAATAAAAAACCTCTTGTTTTAGTCGGAAAAGGTGTAATGTTTGACACGGGTGGATATTCACTAAAAATCAGCGGATATATGAGCAATATGAAGTCTGATATGGGAGGAGGAGTAGGAGTTTTAGGAGCAATTTGTGCTATTGCGGGGAACAAATTGCCTTATCACGTTATCGGTTTAGTTCCTGCGACGGACAACAAAATTTCATCTAACGCTCTAGTGGTTGATGATGTTATCACTACTATGGACGGAACGACTGTTGAGGTTCAAAATACCGATGCCGAAGGGCGTTTGGTGCTATGTGACGCATTGACTTATGCCAAAAAATACAATCCTGAATTGGTAATTGATATGGCGACACTTACGGGTGCATCGGTGGCAATTACTGGCGATTTCGGAATTGCAATGGCAGGAAATTCGCAAAAAGATATGGACGAACTTAAAAAATGTGGCGATGAAGTTTATGAACGTTTAATTCAACTTCCTTTTTGGGAAGAATTTGAAGATTTATTGAAATCTGATATTGCCGATTTGAAAAATATCGGAGGAAAAATAGGAGGAGCAACAACAGCAGGAAAATTCTTGGAACATTTTACCGATTATCCTTGGATACACCTTGATATTGCTGGGATTGCTTTTGTAGAAAGTCCTAAAAATTATTGGCAAAGTGGCGGAACTTCTGCTCCTGTGCGTTTGATTTATAATTTTGTTAAAAATAAATGTTAGAACAATGAAGAAATATGACGAAAAAATAAAGGAAAAAGAATTACAATTTGTACATTCAGAAGGGTATAAATTAGGAACTTATCTCTATATGGGAATGGGGGAGTGTAATGACGAAAAAGTTTGTTTATCAGTTGCTTACAAAATTGATTATTGCGAAAAAAAAGCAAAAGAATTTGAAGAAATCACTAACGGACTTGTAAAATTTACACATATTAATAAGGTAAAAACAGGCGAAATTGAGGCAGAAGAAAAATATTATTTATGAAAATAAGTATATTAGTTGGGAGTTTGCGACGAGGTTCGTATGCTCTTAAAATAGCCAAAAATGTAATTCCGATGTTTCCGAGTGAATGGGACGTAAATATTGTGGAAATTAGGAATTTACCATTATATAACTTTGATTATGACGACCCAAACGAAACCGATGTTCCAACTCCAAAGGAATATGTTGAGTTTCGTAAAACGATAAAATCGTCAAATGGAATTTTGTTTGTAACACCTGAAAACAACCGAACAATTCCTGCGTGTTTGAAAAATGCTGTTGATATTTGTTCAAAAGCCGATGTTGCAATGAAAGATAAACCTGCGGGGATTATTAGTCATTCTGTTGGACGAATGGGAGGATATAGTTCGCAAAAAAATCTTCGTTTGGCGTTGTCGTATTTTGATATGCCGATGCTCGGACAACCAGAGGTGTTTTTAGGAAATTCGCCAACATATTTTGACGAAAACGACACTATAAACAACGAAAAAACAAAAGAATTTATACAAAATTACGTTAATCGTTTTATAGATTTAGTCAAAAAACATAATTGATTTACAAGGCACGAGTAAATCTAAAAAAACCGCTATAAAAGATAACTTTTTTAGGCGGTTTTTTATCTTTTAAACGTAAAAATTAGGTTAAATTTTTTTTAATTTTCTCTTTTTTGTATAAAAAATAAAATTATATATTTGCACTTTATTAAGATTAATTAAAAATTAAAAAAAGTATGAAAAAATATGTTTTACCCATTATAGGTTTGTTATTATTTACATTGTGTTCTTGTTGTTCAGAACCAAAAGTTGTAAACGGAAAAGATGGTGTAAATGGAGTGAATGGGGAAGATGGAAAAGATGGAGTTACAAGCACATTAATATTCTTTGGAAATATTACTAATGAAGAAGCCAAAGAAATGATAGCAACTTCTTCTAAGCGAGTGTATGAAGTTCGTATTGAAAATACAACGAAACTTACAGAAGTTGATTTTTCAAAATTAGAAGAAGTAAATTTAATCAAAATTCAAGGTAATCAAGCGTTGGAAAATGTAAAATTTAGTAAATTAAATACTATTTTTTATGAAAATTCTATTTGGAAAAATCCAAAATTAAAAAAAGTTGAATTTACAGAATTAGTAACTACTTATGGGGAATCTTTTCTAATAAGTGAAAATCCTGAATTGCAAGAAGTTGTTATACCAAAATTGGAAAGTGCAGATAATACTTTTACGATTTCTAAAAATGACAAACTAAGAATTTTTGGTCTTCCTAAACTGAAAATTAAGAAAAATACTATTCAATTTGCCGAAAACCCTGAATTAGCAAAAGTGGATTTAGCAGGATTGACTGAGATAAATGCCTTGTCTTTTGCAGAAAATCCAAAATTAGAAAATGTTAATTTGTCTTCTTTGGAAAAAATTACTGGTAGATTAGTTTTTTCAAAAAATAGTAAAATTACAACTATTGAACTTCCTAAATTAACTACAAGTGAAGGAGGTCTGAAATTTATGGAAAATCAAGAATTAACAAAAATTGACCTACCTAAGTTAAGCGTGTTAAAATTAAAATCTAATATGGGTGGATATTATGCTCAGGCTATTTCAATTGATGACAACCCTAAATTGATATCTGTTAATTTGAATGAACTAACTGAAAGTGATAAAATTAGAATGAATGGTAATATAATGCTAAAAGAAATTAGTATGCCTAAACTAACAACAAGTGGCGAATTAACTTTTCAAAATAATAACGATTTAACAACAATCAACCTACCTGAATTAGTAGAGTTAGCAATCCCAAGGGGAGGTCGTTATCCTTCATTAAAAACACGTTCAAATTCAAAATTAACTAATTTGAATTTAGGAAAATTAAAAACTTTTGGAAATTTAGAATTTTCTGAAAAGAGAAATAATATTTTAGCACCTTCTATGGAAAAATTCTTAAAACATTGTAGTGAGGATATTGAAGTTACAGGTAAAAAAATAAAAATTCAATTAGCAGTACAGCCTTCGGGTGTAGCAAGAGGTTATATTGATGAATTGAATAGCAAAGGAAATCAAGTAACTTGGCAATAAAAATTATTTTAAATTGCATTGCATTTTAAATTGAGGATTTAGATTTGTTCTAATCCTCAATTTATTTTTTAGGTTAATATTAATGAATGTAGTATATTGTATCTAATTTAAAAAATTGTATCTTTGTGCAATTACAAAGAATATAAATTATGAGAATTATAGTACCAATGGCGGGGATTGGGTCAAGATTACGACCACATACCTTAACAACGCCAAAACCATTAACTGTTATTGCTGGAAAAACAATCGTTCAACGTTTGGTTGAGGATATTGCAAAAGTTGTTGATGAAAAAATTAAAGAAATTGCTTTTATTATAGGTCCTGAAAAAAAAGGTTTTCCGTCTGATACAAAGAAAAAATTAAAGAAAATCGCTAAGAATTTAGGAGCAAAAGGTTCGGTTTATGTTCAGAAAGAGGCTTTGGGAACTGCTCACGCAATTTATTGTGCGAAAAAATCATTAAAAGGGAATTGCGTTGTGGCTTTTGCCGATACGTTATTTAAAGCCGATTTCAAACTTGATTCAAAAGCCGATGGAGCGATTTGGGTAAAACAAGTTGAAGACCCAAGTGCGTTTGGCGTAGTGAAACTTAAAGACGGATATATCACTGATTTTGTAGAAAAACCAAAAGAATTCGTTTCGGATTTGGCAATTATTGGGATTTATTATTTCAAAAGTGGTAAAAAAGTTCGCAAGGAAATTAAACATTTAATTGAAAATGATATTAGAGAACATGGCGAATATCAACTGACAAATGTTTTAGAATCTTTAAAACAACAAGGAGCGAAATTTATCCCTGGAACGGTTACAACGTGGCTTGATTGCGGTAAAAAAGACCCAACGGTTGATACAAACAAGCAAACCTTAGAATTTGAACATAAAGCAGGAAATAATTTAGTTTCTGATGATGTTGTTTTAGAAGATTCTGAAATTATTCAACCTTGTTATGTAGGGAAAAATGTTGTTTTGAAAAATACAAAAATAGGTCCTTATGTGTCTATTGGCGAAAATTCTGTTGTTGAAAATTCAACGATTACAAATTCGTTAATTCAAAATGAAGTGCATATTTGGGACGCAAACCTTGATAACGCAATGATTGGAAATAAAGCCAAATTTAACGGAAAATTTACTTCGGTAAGTATTGGCGATTATACAGAATTAACATAAGTAAATCATAGACTTTATAATCTGAGGTTGATTAATTAAGGTATTATGTCACGCTGAATTTAGTTCAGTGTCTTATAAAATTTGATAAGATTCTGAATTGAAAATCGGCGTAGCCAAACAAGTTCAGAATGACAAAATTTATATATTTGTTAATCAACCTTAGGTTGTAAAGTTTTTATAAAAATTAGACTTTGCAAATACTAAATTCTATTTACGATTTTAAACCAACGCACAAAACTTTTGTAACGATTGGTACGTTTGATGGTGTCCATATTGGACATCAAAAAATAATTAAAAAATTGGTTTTAGAGGCGAAAAAAGAAAATAAAAAATCCGTTTTATTGACATTTTTTCCACATCCGAAAATGGTTTTGCAAAAAGACGCATCCATAAAATTAATTGACACGATTGATGAACGTGCAAAACACCTTGAAAAAATAGGTTTAGATTACTTAATTATTCATCCATTCACCAAAGATTTTTCACGACTTACAGCGTTGGAATTTGTCAAAGACATTTTGGTAAATCGGTTTAATATTTCAAAATTAATTATTGGTTACGACCATCATTTTGGAAAAAATAGAGAAGGAAATATCAAACAACTTACGGAATATTCTCACTTATATGATTTCAAAGTAGAGGAAATCCCAGCACAAGATATTGATGAAGTTGCTGTGAGTTCTACAAAGATAAGACAAGCGATTTTAAACGGAAATATAGAAACTGCAAACGCTTATTTAGGCTCTAATTTTACGCTTTACGGAAAGGTTGTCGGCGGAAAGCAACTCGGCAACAAACTTGGTTTTCCAACCGCAAATATCAAAGTTTTGGAAGATTATAAATTAATCCCAAAAACGGGTGCTTACGTTGTGAAATCGGTTATTAATAACAAAACTATTTTCGGAATGATGAACATCGGAAAACGTCCAACAGTTGATGGAAGTTATCAAACTATTGAGGTGCATTTTTTTGATTTTTCATCTGATTTATACAATACTTTTTTAAATATTGAAGTTTTGCATTTTCTTCGTGAAGAGCAGAAATTTAATTCGGTTGAAGAACTTGTTGCTCAACTTAAAAAAGATGAAAAAAAATCAAAGGAACTTCTTTTTTGTTAGTTTTAAACACATAGAATTATCTTTGACACGAATTAACACAAATTTTCACAAAAAATAAATTATAATTTCACGAATTTACGACAAGTCGTGAAAATTAGTGGAAATTTATAGTAATATATTCGTGATATTTAGTGAAAATTAGTGTCGTTAAATTGTTTTATAATTTATGTTTTTTGTTAGTTTCTGTTTTTCTTCAAAAAAAAATCTGTAAATTTGTGTTTTAAAATTTATAAAATATGTTACAAGTACAATTTATTCGGGATAATAAACAAAACGTTTTAGAAGGATTAGCAAAACGTAATTTTGAAAACGCTGAAACCATAATTGACAAGGTTTTATCGCTTGATGAAACTCGTAGAGCAACGCAAGTGGAATTGGATAATACCTTAGCAGAATCGAATAAATTGTCCAAAGAAATAGGGAATTTATTTAAGTCTGGCGAGGTTGAAAAAGCCAACGAACTTAAAGCAAAAACAGGTCAATTAAAGGACGATTCAAAAACATTAACCGACAAATTAAATGACGTTTCTAACGAATTGCAAGACCTTTTGTATCAAATTCCCAATATTCCGCATAAATCGGTAGTTGCAGGAAAAAATGAAGAAGATAACGAAGAAGTTTATAAGGAAGGAACAATTCCAAGTTTAGAAGAAGGTGCGTTGCCTCACTGGGAATTAGCCAAAAAATATGATATTATTGATTTTGAATTAGGCGTAAAAGTAACTGGTGCAGGTTTTCCAATTTACAAGGGAAAAGGTGCAAAATTACAACGTGCTTTAATCAATTATTTCTTAGATAAAAACACATCGGCAGGATATAAAGAGGTACAAGTTCCGCATTTGATAAACGAGGCGTCAGGTTATGGAACGGGACAACTTCCTGATAAAGAAGGACAAATGTATCACGTTGGAATAGATGATTTGTATTTAATTCCGACAGCCGAAGTTCCTGTAACTAATATGTTTAGAAATGATTTGGTACAAGAGTCAGATTTGCCGATTGCAGTAACGGGTTATACGCCTTGTTTTCGTCGTGAGGCGGGAAGTTATGGTGCTCACGTTCGTGGATTAAATCGTTTGCATCAATTTGATAAAGTGGAAATTGTGCGTGTGGAACACCCTGATAATTCGTATGATGCTTTAAATTCAATGGTGGAGCACGTGAAAGGAATTTTAAGAGAATTGAAATTGCCTTATAGAATTTTGCGTTTATGTGGTGGCGACACTGGATTTACTTCGGCATTAACGTTTGATTTTGAAGTATATTCAACAGCACAAGAGCGTTGGCTTGAAATTAGTTCGGTATCAAACTTTGAAACCTTCCAAGCAAACCGATTAAAATTGCGTTTTAAAAACAGCGAAGGTAAAAACGAATTAGCACATACTTTAAACGGAAGTTCGTTAGCATTACCAAGAGTTTTAGCAGGAATTTTAGAAAATTATCAAACACCAAACGGAATTAAAATACCAGAAGTTTTAATCCCTTATTGTGGTTTTGATATCATTGATTAATAAAAATAGTTAAGCCTGTAAATGAAAATTTACAGGCTTGTTATTAACTATAAATACAGTTCTATGGAATGAACTGTATGGGTTTAATCTAAGTCAATTATTATTTCATTTACTTTGTTTACAAAAGTGTTTATTTTATCTTTTTCTAAAATTGAAACTTCTTGAAACATACCTCCTCCTGCGTGATTACTAATACTTATTCCTGCGGTATAGCAATTTAATAATATCAATATTCCAAAAGGTAATGTTATAATAGACCCCATTAAAAGTACTCCTAAAATCAATCGACTAAGATGAAATTTATTTGAAGATTTTACTGCAGAAACATTTCTCAATGGTTGTACCATATTATCTTTTCCGAATGGAATAAATCCTAAAATTGTATTAGGGAAAGTTCCTTCTACTTTTTTATTCGTTAATTTTATATTAGATTTCAACCAAAATAATAGTAAATTTGATGTAACCTTAATTTCAAGGATTGTTGTTTCTTCTCTTTTTTTAACCAAATTGTCCATATATCCTTATTTATTAAATTCTGTTTCTATTTTTTTGAAAATTTTATTGGCATTATCTTCTGTTCCGTAACTATAATTACCTGTTAACATCATACGTAATTTCATTGAATTTTCGTTAAATGTTATCGTTAAATATGTAGATGACACCTTACCAATACCAACTCCTGCGACAGTACCATCTTGTTTGTTATATTTTAATTCGTATTCGGTTTCTTGGTTTTTATCCCAACCATCTTGTTTAAGAATTGATTTTATTTTTTCTTTACCTTGACTTTTGGTTAGACTGCCAAAATTTAGTTTATACTCGCCAGTATATTGTTTTATTTTACCTCCTACTATTGAGCCAACTCCAGCACAATTGGTTAATGACATACTTGCTGTTGCAAGGATTAATACTAATAATAGTTTTTTCATTGTATAAAAATTTTATAGTTTGTATTCGTCCGCAAATGTAAAATACAAAAACAGAAAAATATTACATTAAAAGTTTTGATATACGAATAAAATATTCTAATTTTGAACTATTAATTCATAAAATAATTAAAAAATGATAGCAAAACCAGAATTAAAAATAAGACAGATAAGAGAATTAAAGAACATCACGCAAGAATTTGTAGCAAGAGAGTTGGATATTTCTACACGTGCATATTCAAAAATAGAAAACGGGGAAACGCAACTAACAATCAATAGATTAAATGAAATTAGTGAGGTTTTAAAAGTTGACCCTATTGAAATTTTAGGTTTTGATGAAAAGCAGATTTTTACTCAATGCAAACAAGATGGATATATTGGTATTAATCACATAAGTATGCCTGAAAAATTAGTTCAACAATATGAAGAAACGATAAAAGCCTTAAAAGAACAAATTGAAATGCTAAAAGCAAATCAAAAATAAGTTTTTAAAATTCTTTTAATTTTTCAATGTCTTTAAGTTCGGTAGGTTTGTCTTTAAAAATTTCATATTCTTCACGTTTTTCTTTTACAAGCGTGTCTAATTCTGTTTGTACTTGTTTTAAAATCTCCTCGTATTCAACAATTTGCGTTGTGTAATAAATATTGCTCGTTGTAAAACGTGTGCTGTCAATTTTATATTTATCGTAGATAAAATGTATGTAACCATTGTATCTTTCGCCTTCAAAATTTCTGAAATTTTTTGCAGAATTAGCAATATACATATCCTTCAAAAGCATTACCATTGTGTCTTTTGATATTAAATTTTCTGGCTTTTTGTAAATAGTATTACTTGTGCAAGAAATCAAAAATAAACCTACTAATATGTATAAAATTTGTTTCATTATCTGTCAAATGTTAGTCGTTTTCCTTTAATGGTTTCGTTAAATTTTCCGTTGTTGTACATTAAATTTCCGTTTACAAATGTATGTGTAATTTTATTAGAAAACTCTACATTTTCAAAAGGCGACCAACCACATTTGTATAAAATATTTTCTTTTTCAACAACCCACGATTGTTTTGGGTCAATTAACACTAAATCAGCAAAATAACCTTGTTTTACAAATCCTCGTTTTTCTATTTTAAAGATTTTCGCAGGATTATGACACATTTTTTCAACCGCTTTTTCAACCGAAATAACGCCTTCTTTTACCTTTTCAAAAATCGCAGTTACAGCGTGTTGAACCAAAGGTCCTCCACTTGGTGCTTTGGTATAAATATTGTCTTTTTCTTCAATGGTGTGCGGAGCGTGGTCGGTAGCAATGACATCTAATCGGTCGTCCAATAAGGCTTTCCAAAGTCCGTCTTTGTCTTTTTGCGTTTTTACTGCTGGATTCCATTTTATACGAGTGCCTTTTTCCTCGTAATCGGCATCGGTAAACCATAAATGATGAACGCACACTTCGGCTGTTATCTTCTTGTCTTCCAAAGGAATATCATTTCTAAATAAATGCGTTTCTTTTTCCGTAGATAAATGAAAAATATGTAATCTTGCTCCTGTTTTTTTGGCTAATTCTACCGCTTTTGATGACGATAAATAACACGCCTCTTCACTTCTGATTATCGGGTGGAATTTTACTGGAATATCATCACCATATTTTGCTTTGAACTCGGCAGTATTTTTACGAATTGTTTGTTCGTCCTCGCAATGAACAGCAATCAGCATTTTTGTTGATGAAAATATTTTTTCTAAAACTTCCTCGTTATCCACGAGCATATTTCCTGTTGATGAACCGAGAAATAATTTAATCGCAGCGACATTTTTAGGGTCGGTTTTTAGTAATTCTTCTAAATTGTCGTTTGTTCCGCCGAACATAAACGAATAATTTGCATACGAAGTTTTACTTGCGATTTCAAATTTTTCTTCTAATAATTCTTGCGTTGTCGCTTGTGGAACGGTGTTTGGCATTTCAATAAACGACGTAATTCCTCCAGCAATTGCCGACTTACTTTCCGTTGCGATATTCGCCTTGTGCGTTAATCCCGGTTCACGAAAATGTACTTGGTCGTCAATCATTCCCGGAATTAAATATTTTCCTGTAGCGTTAATAATTTCAACGTCTTGCGTAGGATTTATATTTGTTTCAATCTTTGAAATGATTTCGTTTTCAATCAAAACATCTGA
>PDWJ01004739.1_pt1 | contig 11727 bp, 10 predicted proteins | sample 1430881 | NCBI WGS metagenome assembly PDWJ01 (sample SAMN01162460, study PRJNA174530) | Oral metagenome, whole genome shotgun sequencing project. | biome: Marine environment; feature: Marine mammal; material: Swab sample of the gingival sulcus; isolation source: swab sample of gingival sulcus... | reverse complement strand
CAGTTTTTATCTGTTCCAATAGAGGAAATTATTGCAGCAGATCCGGATTTTATAATTATAAACTCATACCCTGTTTCTGAGGGTGGTCAGCATTATGATAATGACGGTCAGAGAAAGATAGATATTCTCAAAAATAAAAAAGAATTATCAGAAGTCTCGGCTATAAAGAATAATAGATTTATTATAGTACCTTTACATTCAGTTTTCCCCGGAATTCAAAATATAGACGCATTGGAAAATATTGCAAGAGGTTTGCATCCCGAAGTATTTAACTAATATGAATAATGAAAATATTATAAGGTTTGATGAAAAAAAGATACTTCCTTTTTGGCTTTGGACTATCTTTGTTTTACTGCTGATAGTCGCAAGTACTATAGCAGGAGGGCTTTTGGGCTCTGCGGATATTGCATTTGATGATATAATGCGGGTTTTTAAATATAAACTATTCGGTATTGAAGATGAGGCCTTGCAAATGTCGGCAGTTTTTATTGTGTGGGATTTGAGAATTCCAAGAGCAATTTTAGCCTTAGCCGCCGGAGGAGGCTTGGCAATTTGCGGAGCAGCATGCAGTCTATAACACAAAATGTTCTGGCAAACCCCTATATATTAGGAATTTCTTCCGGTGCAGCTGCGGCAGTAAGTTTAGCCCTGTTTTTAGGGATCGCGTCAATATCGACGGTTTGGACAATACCTGTTTTTGCATTTGCCGGGGCAATGTTTTCACTGCTGATAGTTTACAAAATAGGTATTGCGGGCCGTTCCGGCTCTTCAACCCGGCTTATTCTTGCAGGTATAGCAGTTTCTGTTGTGCTAAACGCCTTTTCTCAGCTATTTATAATGATAACCCCCAGCGATCGTGTTCTTAGAGGTTTTTTGTCGTGGACTTTGGGAAGCCTTGCCGGGGCAAGATGGAATAATCTTTTAATTCCTGTGATAGGATCAATAATAGGTTCACTTATATTTCTTTTTCATTCAAGAGCGTTCAATGTTATTTCACTTGGAGATGAAACCGCAATTAGTTTGGGAATAAATACAAACAAGATAAAAAAGATGACAACTATTGTTACAGCTTGTATAACCGGTATCATGGTTGCATCCTGTGGTATTATAGGTTTTGTCGGTTTTATTATTCCGCATATCGTCAGACTTTTGATAGGGCCTGATCATAGAAAACTATTTCCATTGAGTTTTTTGGTTGGCGGATTATTTCTCCTATGGATAGATATAATTGCACGGGTTGTTATGGCTCCGCAGGAATTACCCATAGGTATTTTTACGGCTCTCTGCGGAGGTCCGATTTTTATCTGGCTTTTAACAAAACAAATTAGATAAAGAGAGCTAAAATGAACTCAAAAAATGAAAAAAATTCAATTGAAATAAAAGACTTGAGTTTTTCCATATCACAGCGTCAAATATTAAACTCCATTCACTTATCGGTAAAAAATAAAAAAACAGTTGGACTTATAGGTCCTAATGGAAGCGGAAAAACAACCCTTTTAAAACATCTGTACCGGGCCTTAGCCCCTAAGGAGAATACAGTCTTTATAAACGGTACCGCGATTGAAAAATTTTCTTACAAGGAAACAGCCCGGGAAATCACAGTTATGAAGCAGGAAGGGGTATCTGATTTTCAATATACAGTTATAGAAATGGTTTTAATGGGCAGGTCTCCCTATCGGAATTTCTTTGAACCTGATACAAAGGAAGATAAAGAAATTGCTTTTAATGCGTTGAAATTTTTAGGGATGGAGGAATTGGCACACAGAAGTTTTAGCACACTCTCCGGGGGTGAGAAGCAGCGGGTTCTTATCGCCAGATCCCTTGCGCAGGAAGCCGAGATCCTTATTTTGGATGAGCCGACTAATCATCTGGATGTACACTATCAGTGGGCCTTAATGGATATAATCAAGAAGCTGGATAAGACCGTTTTATCAGTTTTTCACGAACTCAATCTTGCTGCTAATTTCTGTGATTATATTTTTGTAATAGACAATGGTAAAATAGTTGTTGAGGGGGCTCCTCAACAACTTTACACAAAAAATATGTTTGCGGATATTTTTCGAATTGAAGTAGAGATCCTTAATAAAAATGGTATTCCTAATGTACTTTATAAGAAGGCCTTATAGTCTTTTGGGCTTATCTTATGGGTATATAATTAATAATTTATGGAGGTTCTAAATGAAGAACAAATTATTTATTATTGTTATGATATGCTTTTCAGCATATATCTTTGCCGCAGGAAGTCAAGAACAGGCATCAAGTTCCGAAACAGATTCCGCTGTTGTTAAAATTGAGAATTTTAATCACACAAGCGAATATACAAAGGCTCCTGAAAGGGTTGTTGCTGTAAAACTTGCTGAAGCCGAACTTTTAGCTGCCCTGGATCTTGAAGACAAGATGGTTGGTTTTGATACAGGACACTGTATTTTTGAAGACCTCTTGCCAGAAAACCAAAAGAAACTCAAAAATGTTCCAATTATAAATAGTGAAATTAATAGCATCAGTATAGAAACGATAATCAGTTTAGAGCCAGATTTTCTTTTTACAAGTGCTTATCGTTTTAATCTTGCTTCTTACGGAAAATATGAAGACTACAATAATAATAACATAAATGTTTATGTTACTGAGGGAACATATGTTCCAAATGCAACTATTGAGAATACTTATAATGATATAAGAAACCTGGGTAAGATTTTCCAATTGGAGGAAAAAGCCGATGAACTTGTTAAAAGTCTGCAAAAACGAGAACAAGCAGTTATAAAAAAACTTGAAGGTGTTAAACCCGTTAAATGCTTTATTTTTGCCGGTGACAATAAGGATATGATATTTACTGCTGGAGGGCCGGCACTTCAAAGCTCAATAGTTACAGCTGCAGGTGGAGAAAATATCTTTTCAAATGCAAAAAAACAATTCTTGCCCGTATCAATTGAAGAGATTATTGCAGCAAATCCTGATGTAATAATGATAAATGTATTTACTGTTTCTGAGGGAGGGCAGAATTATGAGAATGACGGTCAGCGAAAAATTGAAATTCTTAAAAGCAAGAAAGAACTATCGGAAATTTCCGCTATAAAGAATAATAATTTTATCCTTGTTCCCTTAATTTCACTTTTCCCCGGCGTTCAAAATGTAGACGCTCTGGAAAATATTGCAAAAGGACTGCATCCTGAAGTATTTAAATAAGTCTTTTTTTAATATATTAGGGTGTTTATAACTAATGGAGAAAAATGATACCGGGCTCTTCATAAGTCTGTTATTATTTTTCTCCTGATAAAGGTTCAGCCTTTTAGAATAACCCTCATTACATCTTTCGGTGTTTTAGTGGTTAAGAGGTCATCAATGTTTACTTCATTTCTCAAAAACTTGCTAAGCTTTGAAATAATGCGTAAATGAGCTACCTCATTATTTGTATAAATAAGAAAGAATACATTTACAGGCTTTCCGTCTATTGAATTATAATCTATACCTTTACGGCATATACCGATTACAATAACCGGCTTACCGGATGTATTTTCTTTTGGGTTACGGATATGAGGTATTGCATAACCTCCGCCGATAGAGGTACTGTTCATATTTTCACGGGAAATGAGTTTTGAGACAAAGGCCTCATGATCCTGAACAAGTCCTGCCGATACAAGGGGCTGAGAAAGCTGACGCAGTACTGTATCAGCTGTACCCTCCTGAAGATCTGCTATGATAAACTCCTCGCTTGTCAGTCTTGAAAGAGGAACACTGTCAGGATCCTTAACCATAAGGCTGGTAAGTTCGTCAGTATGCGTTTTGTGCATCTTATCCAGCAGCCATTTATCGATAAGTCCCTGATCAAAGCGCCATTGGCTTGCAATCTTGACACATGGAATTTCATGCTTCTGTATCATTCTAAGTACTGTTTTTTCTGCGACTTTGAGATAGCTTGCTACCTCTGAAAGGGTTAGTAAATTCCCTGATAATACTGTATTATTCATGATAAGCCTCAATAAGTATCATATTGTCCATTATAGTCTATTTATGTACTCTGTCAAGGGACCTGTAGAGGGTTATTAGCTTGTGTTACCGTCCTGTCTCACCAAGGAGTGTTTTAAGCTGCTTGATTTCGCTTACCAATTTATTCTTATCAATGTTTCTAAAGCTTTCAGGGATCATATCACGGCTTGTACATTCAAGCACAGCCGCCAGATTCTGCAAATCAATCTCATGCGGATATGTCGGCGGTAAAAAACCGCTTATTGTTGACTCAATATCGGTATCGCTTATTATTACCCTGTTATCAAGGGCCGCGGTGAACCTTGCCCTGATCAGGATTGCCTCAAGATCGGCCCCCGAAAGCGGGAGATGGTGTTTTTTCAGTATCTTTGACACCGAAAAACCGCTTGTCTTAAGCTTCAGTTTCTGAAGCAGGATGTTAAATAGATTATCAATTTCAGCATCTGTCTGCGGAAAAAACAGCGCGAGATGCTCCTCGGCCCGGCCTTGGCGCTTCAGGTCTATGGGAATCAGATCCGGCCTGTTTGTAGCTATAAACCAGATTATCTTTCCGCGGTAGGCTGTGTTACCCATGAAGTCGGCAATTCTTGCAAACAGGCCGCCGGGCTGACCCATGCTGCTTTTGCTTTCATGGCCGAGAAGGGTATCAGCCTCGTCGATTAAAACCCCGACCGGAGCCATAGCCTTGATTATATTCATAACCTTGTCAAAGTTGGCATCCGAAGCGCCCGCCCATCCTGTCTTGAATTTCACAATGGGAATACCAACCTCGCCGGCAAAGGCTGTAACCAGAAAGGTCTTACCTGTTCCTACCGGCCCTGCTATGAGGTAGCCCATAGGTAAAACCTCAAGCTGACCCTTTTTTATGGCCTTCGCGGCATTTTTCAGCCTTGTTTTTACAAACTCATTGCCGGCCACCATTGAAAGATCCCATTGGGTCTCTATAAACTCAAGAAGGCCCGCTGCCTCATTTTCAATTATCTCTTTCTTCTTATCGCGGAGATATCCAAGGGTAACTGAGCGATCCTCCTGAAATGACTCGGCAGCAATCTGATTGAGGTTCATAAGGTTCAGTCCGCTTGTAATTGATGCAACACGCTCAGTATTAAGCCTGCTTTCAAGTTTGAGATATTCGTTTCGTGCGGTAAAATCTAGAAAGGCCTTCCTCACATCATGATCCGGCAGCGGAATGCTGAGTTTTACCGTATTGGGCGAGCGTACAAGCCTGCTGTTTAGTTCGCTCAAGTTTTCGGAAAGAAGCATGATCGAAATATCACCCTGGGTGAAAATAGGATCATGGGCCCATCGGTTCAATGTAACAAAGCAGTAGCGATCCTCATCTGAAAGCTCGGAAATATTTGCGTTCGGAACTATTGTTTCTGCAAAATCAATAATAAGCACAATCCTCAGCTTCTTTGAAATATTCATCATGAAGTATTTTTCAAGGTTGTCAAATGCGTCTGAGGGTTTTGATGACATCAGCTCAGCCTCGCTCTTATCTGGAAAGGCCTTACGCATCATGCTTATATAATCATCCTGCATCTCCCGGTCGCAGAAATTGATCCCCGACGAGCGGTCATAGAATACAATTATATCCTTGTTTCCAAAAAGAACCTCGGAGATAAATTCCTGAATACGGACAAAGATGAAGTCTCCCTCATACATTTTGTTAGGAAGAAAATCCCTGATATTTCCATGAATAAGGTAAAGATTTGCTGTTTCGGAGCAGTATTTATACGAAAGCTCCTGTGCCCATGCAGGCAGTATCTTTATAAATTCAAGATTTTTTAGAATAAGCTGTTCGGCCATTTCCCCTCCAAGGTTACGTAGAATATTATACGCCTATAAACTACTTTTGTCAGTATAGTTTCTGATCAGTTTATGATGGTCCTGCAATATTTATGGATAGAAAACTCTTTAAAAAGCACTTGATCATACCGCCCGCATTTTATATTTTTACATCATGATTGAAATATATACAGACGGAGGCTGCTCCGGAAATCCAGGACCCGGAGGCTGGGCCTTTGTTCTTACCGCCGGAGATATTCAGATAAAGAAATCAGGCGGTAATGCTGATACAACAAACAACAAGATGGAGCTTAGTGCCGTAATTAATGCGCTGAAAGAGGTTGCCTCAAGCCCGCAGTGGTCAGCTCAGCCTGTTATGGTTTTCACCGATTCGCAGTATGTCAAAAATGGAATAACAAGCTGGATAAATAACTGGGTAAAAAACGGTTGGAAGACGGCCGCAAAACAGCCTGTAAAAAACAAGGAATACTGGCTTGAGCTTAAACAGCTTACCGACAGCCTCAATGTTGAGTGGCGCTGGGTCAAGGGTCATGCCGGAAATGAGCTTAATGAAGAATGTGACTCAATGGTAGGCGCTGAAATGGCAAAGCTTAAGTAGCTCATCACCTTAATATAAAATATCTGTTGGGAATAATCCCAACAGATATTTTGAGATTTATTCTAATTATTTTTTCTTTTTAAAATATTCACCATAGAGCATGGTAGTGGCACTATATATCAGGATAACAGCCAGCAGCCACTGCAGCATAGCCACGCTCATTGATTTAACAACAAAAACAGCAAGGAAAACACCTAATGTTCCCACTATAGAGGAAACCATTGTGATTTTTCTTGAATACTGTCCTAGACGAACAAATTCCATACTTCCTACAGGTACAGAGAATGCACAGGCTCCCATCATTACCGGAAATGCAACAGCAGGATGTAATCCCATAGCATAAACTGTAAATACGGTTACTGGATATGAACCAATACCAATGGTATTCATTCCGCCAAAGACAGCAAATAAAGCTACGGTTACCCAAAGCTTAACACCATGTAATCCCGTTAATTCACCACCAAGCGGTACATAGTTTAGTTTACCCAGCATAATTAATACGAAGGCACCCAAAAGACCAAAAGCAATTGCCCTGCGGATTGTCCTTGCAGGCAGTTTTACAACAAACCTCGGTAGAATATAGGAGCCCAAGGTTTGTGAAACAATACATAATACCAGGGTTAAGACATCAACCTCAATCTTCTTAATATATAGCAAGGCCATAAATGTAACAGGAATAACACATTGTGTATTAAGTGTTCCCGGGAGTTTCTTATCATCAACCCATTTCATGGCCCTGTAGAATGCCGTTGACAAAGCGAAATCAGAAATACCGAAGGTAGACAAAAAGTAAAGAAAAAACGAACTGATGCTCATAAGAGGTATTTTACCCGGATCTTCCTTGGCCTCTTTTCTATGCTTAAAATAATCAACAAAAAACCTGTAGGCAAAAAGCCCATTCACAATAATAATTCCTGCATATATTATGTATAAAATATATTGTTTTGACATATTGTCTTCTCCAATTTTTATGGTGTTAAAATAAAATATTTAATTATTTTGATACTCAATTTTTCAAATGGCATAGAAAAACTTTTCAGTTTTCTTTCTCTTTATTGCCCCCTTATGATAAAAGAGAAAATAAACGATACAGAGCCCCCTCATGGTATCACCATAACAAAGATTCAAAGCTTCCCCATCTATAAAGTAAAAACCCTAAAATGGGGAAATTTTTAATAAATTTAATATTATCGTTATCTCAAAAGATTATAACGAAAACTGTTTTTATTATTTACCTTCTTTTTTATCCTCAGCAAGCCAGCGGAATAATTCTTTTTTTCGGGCCGCAATTAATTTATCTGTTTCTGCCTGAGGGCGGTTATAAACAGTTCCGTCTACTTTGGCGAGATCAAATAATGGTGCCGGTGGCCTTTTTTCATTACATAGGTCCGGCTGAAGATAGTCTGCAAAGTTTACCATGACAGGCAGGCCGGCAACATCTGCTGATTCAATAGGCCCTGTTACAGAATACCGGCGTCCAATACTGTATTTTACAATAGAGTCAATGGCGTCAGCGGTAGCAACACCCCTGTTGTAAAGATCCCAGGCTTCACGTAATGCAGCAAACTGAATTCTATTGCCGATGAAACCGTCAATTTCTTTATCAATAACAACAGGTTTCTTTTTAATATCAGTCAGTATTTTACATGTTGTATCAATTGTTTCTTTTGAGGTTTCAGGAGCTCCGCATACCTCAACAAGCGGCAGAAGTTGTGGAGGAAACCAGAAATGGGTAGCAATTACACGATCCCGTTTTTTAACCTCTTGAATTACTTCAGAAACAGAATGTCCGCTTGCTGTTGCCAGAATAGCTTCCGGTGAACAAATCTTTTCCAGCTTTCCAAAGGTTTCTGTTTTTAGTGACATGTTTTCCGGCAGTGCTTCAATAACAAGACCTGCATCCTTTACAAGTTCCAGCTCTGTACCAAATGAAATACGGCCAAGAATATCAGGAATATCACTTTCAGCAACAAGGCCTTCAGCAACAAACTCCTTTAGGCTCATATTGATCCGTTCACTGGACTTCTTAACACTTTTATCGCTTGGACCAATTACCTGAACTGTGTAGCCTGCTTTTGCAAACACTTCTGCAATACCATGACCCATTGTACCACAGCCAATAACAGCGATCTTGACTTTATCCATACTATTTACCTCTTGGTTTATGCACATAGCCCACACAGGACAGTTTTTGAACAAAACCTTGTAAACATAAACATTAGGAGTAAATCTAATTCTGTCAAAAGCTACTCTGCGTAAATAAGTGCATTATGTAACTTTGTAAGTTTGTAGTAATTTTATAAGTTTATATTATCATAGAGTTTACGGTTGTCAACAAATATTCTGTAAAAAAAATTCTCAAAAACTGAAGCATTTCAAAAAAAACTCATTATACAGAGTGTAGAAGGTATTAATTAATACAAATAAAAAAAAGAGGTAAATGATGGCAAAAAAGAAAAGAGTTATTTTATCCATGTCTGTTCTATGTGCTGTTTTTTTGACGGCATGTCAGAATCCGATCAATGACAAGACTGATTTATTGGCAAGTAAGCTGTCACCCGCGGTTTCGTTTGGGTCTGATCATCCAAAGGATGCTGCCGTCAGCTTTCAGGCAGATGTAGAGGTCTATTCATCAAATGACAGAAGTATTGAACCTCCAAGGCTTCAAAACACTTACCGTATATCCGCTAAAACGATTGATGATCAGGTTTATACAAGAATAGATATCCCAGGTGATCTTTTTCCTGACGGTAATGCCCTTGCAATGATAAGTGACGGTTTAACAATGCGTTATGTTAACATTGAATCGATGGAAACCATAGCAAGGGTAAATATGGAAGAAGATGAGGTCCTTGGAAGATTATCAGGGGACATCACAAAAGGCCGAAAGTTGATGAGTTTTTTCGGTCATGAAGATATTCCGGTTCTGATGAATAAATTCAGAACATTATCCTTTGATATTACAGAAGAAAATAACGGAAAGGGTCTAACTGTAGAATTACCTGCGTCATATTTATCCAGGCTGTCCCGTCCCGGATTTAAACTTAATAGGGCTAAACTATATTATGATACAGAGTCAGATACATATGCAGGTGCTGAGGCCGAGACGGTTCTTGAAGACGGTGCAGTATTAAAAATAGTATCACGGCCCGTCTATGAAACAATTGAGGGGGTATTATTAAAGGTTGGTGAAGTAAATATTAAAACCTATGATTATCCTGAAGAAGAAACTGATTTTGAAGCAGAGATCCAGAATGTTAACTCAATAGATGATATTACAGAGCTTTCTGACAGTGACATTGAAGATCTTGAAAGTGAAGGAGCGAATATAACCCCTGCGGAATTAATTTTGGGAGACCCAAATGATCCTGATTATACCATTACCGAGATCAGTGTTTATAACGACATAAAGGTAAATACCCTTGAAGACAGTTTTTTCAGAATAGGAGAGTAAGTTTATGATTAAAAAGATAGTTACAATATTATTATGTTTATCTGTAACCCAGGCAGCTTTTACAGAACAGATAATGTTCTTGGATGGAATTAATTCGTCAATGGAGTTTCTATATTCATTGGATGAAACACCAAATTATACAGATCAGAATACCACAAATACTGATACTGAGGTTATAATAAAGGATATGGTAAAGGGATATGAAGACCTTGATGATGATGGTATGCCTGATACTGATCAAATTTTAATAGGCCATAGTCAGGGAGGTCTAAGGGCCCTTGCTTACGCGGAAGAACTGCATAAGCAGGGAAAAGATAATAGAGTTAAGGCAATTGTCACAATAGGCTCACCGGTACAAGGTGAACACGCATTATTGTATGGCGGAGCACATCTTCAAAAACGTGTAAAAAAGAGGATAGACGCAACCTTGCAAACAGGAAGATATATAATTTACCCTATTTTTCCCGTTGCTATAATGGCCACCCTGCTTATTGATGTATTTACCGGAGCATCATCTACAGACTATATAACACATATGTCATCAGCAGATGCTTTCATGGATTCTGTGTTTGGCTCGCTTGAAAATGACTCATCAGGGGCTGTAGGTTTTATAAGAAAGGCTTTAAATGATCCCAATATTGGTTTTGCTCCCGGAGCTTTAGATGCTTTGACACCAGGCAGCAGTTTTCAGAAAAAATATATTTTACCAGAGACTAAATTCATACCAAAACCCCTGCAGATTGTTAAAAAACTTGTAGGTTATAAGACTGTTTATAAGATTGTAGGCTGGAATTGGATTTTTCCTATTATCAAGGCAGATCAGGTCCCTGTTTACAAAACATTTATAGTGATTCCGACCCCCACAATAGAAGTAACAAAGCGCTTAACAGAGAATCAGTATGTAGGTCATGTAACAGGAGGTGGAGCTAATGCCTTCGGAAGTGATATCCTGCAGATGATAGAAGATGTTGCTGGAGATACCCTCGGTGCCCAATCAAAGGAAGATATCCAATTCTGGCTTAACACTGTATCAATTTCATCGGGAATCGCAGGCGCTCTATACGCTGGAGAGGCTGTCGCATGTACGGTTGCAGGATTTTTCACCTTTGGGTTGGGATTTATTCTTGCCATACCATATACTGTCGCATCAGCCAATTGCTTTGATACAGCATCCTTTTTTGGGGATTTTAATACTAATTTCAGTAAAGAGATCTATCTGACAACGGCTCATGACGGTTTTGTAAATACATCAGGTATGGTTTATCCCTCAGGTAACGCTAATCTTTGGATAGTTAATAATAACAGAAATGATTCCATAAAATATTTTCCTGAACTTAACCATATGACTGAGCGCACAAGCTCGAAGGTGTGGGGAGAAGGCTCTTTTGATTCTCGTTCATTTGATGCTGGTTCTGAGGATGAAGAGGCCGCCATATATAAATTAGTTAATGGTATAACAACATTAAGAACCGGCAGAGGGGGGTATTAGATTGAGATTATTAAAAAAACATATCCGGCAGTTTATAACTGCCGGAATAGTACTGACAGCTTTTATCTGTTTGTCATGCTGTTTTTATAAACCGGCTGGGTACATTACTGCAGTAGATGCGCCAGAGATAGATGTTGATGTTGCCTGGCAGATACCGGATGACTCAGGAGGACTTAATTCATTATTTGATGGGAAATATATGTATTATGTATCATCTTCTGAAAAAGAAATATTAATTATAGATTTAGAAAATGAAGAAGTTATTAATACCCTTAATATAACATCAAGTACAAATCCGGTAAGAAATGGTGAATATATTTATTTTACTAATAAATATCATATAGATGGAAACCCAATACTATATTTTACTGATGCTGAGGGTTCATTTATAGG
>PDWJ01007907.1_pt1 | contig 11734 bp, 7 predicted proteins | sample 1430881 | NCBI WGS metagenome assembly PDWJ01 (sample SAMN01162460, study PRJNA174530) | Oral metagenome, whole genome shotgun sequencing project. | biome: Marine environment; feature: Marine mammal; material: Swab sample of the gingival sulcus; isolation source: swab sample of gingival sulcus... | reverse complement strand
CGCGATGGCCACCTGGTCGCGATCCTTGAACTTGAAGGTGACGATATTGTCGATGAGCTTCAGCTTGACGTCGGCGCTCGCGCTCTTCAAAAGCGCCTGCACAGCCCCCTGGATGGCCCTGTCGCCGCCGCGGAGGCGCTCGTAGAACGTCGTCGCCGCCACCGCCTCGGCGCCCACCTGCACGAACCCGCCGTCGACCCGGTTGGGCGGAAGCGCCGAGGTGAGCGAGGCCACCGGCAAGAACGCCGTGCGCGTGAAGTGGCCCGCGCTCAGCGGCGTGTCGCCGAGGCGGATCTCCGCATAGCCCGCGCCGCGAAGGGTGTAGTAGACCGCGCCCAGCGCGCGATCGGAGACGTTGGGATCGCGGGCCCGATCCGCCGCGATCTCGAGCTGGGCGACACCCGGCGTGTAGCTGACCTCGACGGCCTCAGCCTCGGCGATGACGGCCTTCAGCTGCTTGAGCGCGGCGTCCGCGAGGGCCGCGCCGCTAAGCGTCGCCGGAGACTCGAAGATCACCGGGGCGTAGGCCTCGACGGTGCCACCACCGAAGTCCGTCGCCGTGGGGGCGTAGTACCACTGGGGCGCGGCGAGCGCCGCCGTGGGCAGGAGCAGGGTGGCCAGCAGGGCAGAGAGTCGGATCACCTTTCGGACCTCGCGTTCGTAACGGCGCGGAATATTTGTCGATATGACGCAGCGTGTCAAGGCCGTCGAGGCCGCAACGGGTCGCGTCCGCAGGCTCCAACCGGGCGCGGCAGCCGAACATGCCCGGGCGCGGCGCGAAGCGCCCGGCGGTTCGCTTTTTGGGTCAGCCCGCGAGAGCCTCTGCGACGGCCGCGTAGAAGGCGGCGTCCAGCTCGCCGAGGCGGCTCGCGTCGGCGCCGCCCGCCTGAGCGACATCCGGGCGTCCGCCGCCCCGGCCGCCGACGAGGGCGGCCAGCTTGCCGACCAGCTTGCCGGCGTGCAGGCGCTTGGCGACGTCTTTGGTCGCGGCGATCACCAGCGACACCTTGTCGCCGTCGGCGCCGGCGACGAGCACGACGCCCGAGTCGAGGTTGCCGCGCAGGGTCTCGGCGAGGACCCGGATCTCCTTGCCGGGAACGTCGTCCATCCGGATCGCGGCCGCCTTGACCCCGCCGATGACGCGGGCCGCCGCCAACGCGGCGCCGGCCTCCGCCTTGCGGGCTTGGAGCTTGGCGGCGGCGAGGCGCTGCTCGAGGGACCTGCGATCGTCGAGGAGCTTGTTGACGCGCTCGACCACCTGGTCGGCGCCGATCTTGAGCCGATCGGCGGCGGCGCGCAGGAGCCCGTCACGGCGCTGGATCCACCGCACCGCCTGCATCCCGGTGATGGCCTCGACGCGGCGGACGCCCGAGGAGATCGCGCTCTCGCCGATGATCTTGAACAGCCCGATGTCACCGGTCGCGCGGGCGTGGGTGCCGCCGCAGAGCTCGACGGACTCGGCGCCGATGGAGAGCACGCGCACCTTGTCGCCATACTTCTCCTCGAAGAAGGCGATCGCGCCCTTGGCGATCGCGTCGTCGAACGCGAGCACCTCGGTCGCGATGGGCGTGTTGGCGACGACCTCGCGGTTGACCATGTCCTCGACGCGGCAGAGCTCCTCATCGGTCATCCCGCCGGTGTGGGAGAAGTCGAAGCGGAGCCGCTCGGGGCCGACCAGCGAGCCACGCTGACGAACGTGCTCGCCGAGCACCTTGCGCAGGGCGTGGTGGAGCAGGTGCGTCGCGCTGTGGTTTTTGCGCGTGGCCTCGCGCGCCTCGAGATCGACGGTCAGCACGACGTGGTCGCCCTCGGCCAGGGCCCCGTCCTCGACGCTCACGACGTGGACGAAGAGGCCGCCAAAGGGCTTCTGGGTGTCCTTGACGACGGCGCACAGGCCGTCAGCGGAGATGACGCCGACGTCTCCCACCTGGCCGCCGGACTCGGCATAGCAGGGGGTCCGGTCCACGATGACCTCGACGCGCTGGCCGCAGGCCGCGCGCGGGACGCGGGCGCCGTCGACGAGCAACGCGAGGACCGTGGCCTCGGCGCTGTCCTCGCTGTAGCCGAGGAAGGTCGTGTCGGCCACGCCCTCGTCGACGAGCTCCTGGTAGGCCGACAGGTCGCCGGTGCCGAACTTGGAGGCCGCGCGGGCGCGCTCCCGCTGCTCCGCCATGGCGGCCTCGAAGCCGGCCTGGTCATAGGCGTAGCCCTTGTCGCCGAGGATGAGGCCCGTCAGATCCGGTGGGAAGCCGTGGGTGTCGTAGAGCTCGAAGGCGACGCGGCCGGGGAGGACCTCGCCCCCCTCGGCCTCGAGGCGCTCGATCTCCTCGCCGAGGCGCTTGAGGCCGGCGTGGATGGTGCGGCCGAAGCGCTGCTCCTCCTGCAGTACGATGCGGTGTACGGTGTCCCGGGCCGCGACGAGCTCGGGGTAGACGCCCCCGAGGAGCTCGATGACCTTGGCGGTGGTGTCGACCAGGAAGGGCTCATTGATGCCGAGGATGCGGCCGAAGCGGATGGCGCGCCGCATGACCCGACGCAGGACGTAGCCGCGCCCCTCGTTGTCGGGATAGATGCCATCGGCGATGAGGTTCGCCGCCGCACGGCTGTGGTCGGCGATGACCCGCAGCGCGACGTCGGTCTCCGCGTCGCTGCGGTAGGTGACACCGGCCCGCCGGGCGACCAGCTCGATGATCGGCATGAAGAGATCGGTGTCGTAGTTGTTGAGCTTGCCCTGAAGCACCGCGGTGAGCCGCTCTAGGCCGGCGCCGGTGTCGATCTGCGGCTTCGGCAGCGGCGTCATCACGCCGTCGGCTGAACGATCGAACTGCATGAAGACCAGATTCCACAACTCCAGGTAGCGCTCGTCACCGTCGGGATCGCCGTAGGCGACGTCGACCTTGCCCCCCGACATCTCGGGGCCGAGATCGATGTGGATCTCCGAGCACGGGCCCGTGGGGCCCGTCTCGCCCATCGACCAGAGGTTGTCCGGATCGCGGTGGATTCGCTCGGGGGCGACGCCGACCTGCTCGGCCCAAAGGGCGTAGGCCTCGTCGTCGTCCGGATGCACCGAGACGTGGAGCTGCTCGACGGGCAGCCCGAGGACGCCGGTGAGGAACTCCCAGGCGTAGGTGATCGCCTTGTCCTTGAAGTACTGGCCAAAGCTGAAATTGCCGAGCATCTCGAAGAAGGTGTGATGGCGCGCCGTGCGGCCAACGTTCTCGAGGTCGTTGTGCTTGCCGCTGACGCGCAAGCACTTCTGCGAGGATACCGCGCTGCCGTAGTCGACCTGCCGCGCGCCGACGAAGACGTCCTTGAACTGAACCATCCCGGCGTTGACGAAGAAGAGCGTCGGATCGTTGGGCGGAACCAGGGCGTAGCTGCCTACGACGCGGTGGCCGCGCTCGGCGAAGAAGTCGATGAAGGCCTTGCGGATCTCGGCGGCGGTGCGCGGAGCCATGGTTCACATCCCAGTCGCGATTCGGCCGCGCATTGTCGCACCGGATCAGGCGAGGTCAACGACAAAGCCGGTTGCATCGCCCAAGGCATCCTCCGAAGCGGGTGGGTCCGAAGTCTTGCCGAAGCGGGTGGGTCCGAGGTCTTGGTTCGGCTGCGCTGGCCGGCTCGTGGGAACAGCACACCTCGACGCACACGATGGACATCGAGCAGAGCGCCGAGCCCCGCTGGTGGCCTCCCGGGGGGAACGCAGGCTCCTGCCCGGCTGAGCCCCCGACCGACCCCGCGAAGCGGCGCGGCCCTCGTCGTCGGAGGTGATGGGGGCAGTCGGCGTCCTTGGCGTGGGGGTTGTTGAGCCCGTAGTGCTCGAGGATCTGGCCCTCGAGGGTGTTGGCGAGGGTGTCGTCTTCAGCTAGGCGCTGCTTGACCTTTTCGCGGCCCTGGCCGAGGCGCTCGCCCTGGTAGGAGAACCAGGAGCCGGACTTGTCGACGGCGCCGATCTTGACGCCCTCGTCGAGCAGAGAGCCGGTGCGGCTGATGCCCTCGCCGTACATGATGTCGAAGACGACCTTCCTGAAGGGCGGCGCCATCTTGTTCTTCACGACCGTCACGCGGGTCTGATTGCCGATGGCCTCCTGACCGTTCTTGATCGCGCCGATGCGGCGGATGTCCATGCGGACCGTGGCGTAGAACTTGAGCGCGTTGCCGCCGGTGGTCGTCTCGGGGTTGCCAAACATCACGCCGATCTTGTTGCGGATCTGGTTGATGAAGATGACGGCGGTCTTGCTCTTGGAGATCGAGCCCGTGAGCTTTCGCAGCGCCTGCGACATCAGGCGCGCATGCAGGCCCATGTGAGAGTCACCCATCTCGCCCTCGAGCTCGGCCTTGGGGACCAGGGCGGCGACGGAGTCGACCACCAGGACGTCGATGGCGTTCGACTTGACGAGCATGTCCGCGATCTCCAGGGCCTGCTCGCCGTAGTCGGGCTGGGAGATCAGCAGCTCCTCCGTCTTGACGCCGAGCTTCTTGGCATAGGTGACGTCGAGGGCGTGCTCGGCGTCGACGAAGGCCGCGACACCGCCGCCCTTTTGAGCGTTGGCCACGATGTGCAGGGCGAGCGTCGTCTTGCCGGATGACTCCGGCCCATAGATCTCGATGATGCGGCCCTTCGGCACACCGCCGATCCCGAGGCCGATGTCGAGCGGCAGGCACCCCGTCGGGATCACCTCGACGCCCTCGAAGAGCGAGGCGCCGTCGCCGAGGCGCATGATGCTGCCCTTGCCGAACTGGCGCTCGATGGCGGAGACGGCGAGCTCAAGGGATTTTTCGCGGGGGATCTCCCGTGCCATGGGGCGGGCTCCTGGTCGCTGGAGAGGTTTCGATGTGTATCCCCCACCACTGAACAGACGTCAAGTCCCAAACACCTCGAACACCTCGAACGCCTCGAACACCTCGCTAGAGCAGCCCGAGGATCACCCGGCGCGCGAGGTCGAGGGCGAACCAAGCGCTGACGACGCGGTTGCGGCTGCGACCGAAGGGGTAGCGGCGGACCTTGTGAACGGTGCCACCAGGTCCGGCGACCGCAAAGTGGACCGTGCCGACGGGCTTGTCGGGGGTGCCGCCCGCGGGCCCCGCAATGCCCGTGACCGCCACCGCATAGTCGGCCCCCGCCGTCGCGCGGGCCCCCTCAGCCATCGCGCGGGCGACCTCCTCGCTGACGGCGCCGCGCTCGGCGAGCAAGGCCTCAGAGACACCGAGGCGCCGCGTCTTGGCGTCGTTGGCGTAAGTCACGGCGCTCTCGAGCAGCCACGCCGAGGCGCCGGGGACGTCGGTGCAGAGCTTGGCCACCAGCCCGCCGGTGCAGGATTCGGCCAGCGCCAAGGTCGCGCCGCGACCGACGAGCGCCTCGCCCACCGCGTCCGCGATGGTCGCCGCCTTGTCATCGCTGTAGATGAGCGGCCCCAGGGCCGCCCGCGCGTGGGACAGCAGGCGGTCGAGGAGCGCCGTGGCCGCGGCCTCATCGCGCTCGTCGACGTGGAAGGTGACCTGGATCTCAGGGAAGTGGGCCCGATAGGCCACATGCAGGCGCGGATCCCCGGGCAGCTCTCCCAGCAGGGCCGCGACGTGGGACTCGGGCTTGCCGAACGTCTTGAGCACCGCGCTTCGCAGCGGCCGCACCGGCACATGAGCCGCCACCCACGGCGCGAGATGGTCCGCGACCAGCCGCTCCAGCTCGCGGGGGACCCCGGGGAAGAAGAAGAACGTGGTCCCACCGTGGGATAGCCGCACACACGGGGCCGTACCGACAGGGTTGTCGAGGAGCTCGGCGCCCTTGGGCGCCAGCGCCTGCTTGGCGTTGTTCTCGGTGAACCTGAAGCCCCGCGCCGCGAAGCGCGCCCGCAGACCCGCCAGCGTCTCGTCATCCTGGATCAACGGGCGGCCGCGCCAGCGCGCGGCCGCCGCCATCGTCAGGTCGTCGCTGGTGGGCCCGAGGCCCCCGGAGACGAGGACCAGGTCGGCACGCGAGGCCGCGAGGGTGAAGGCCGCCACGATCGCCTCCTCCTCGTCCGGGACCGTCTGCCCGCGTGAGACCGGCAGCCCCTGCTGTCGCAGCCAGCCCGCCATCCGCGCGGTGTTCGTGTCGGCGAGGTCCCCGCTTAGGAGCTCATTACCTATGACGACGATCTCGACGCGCACCGGGTTCCAGCTACCTCGCGCCGAGGGCGACGGTGCGCGCCACGGCGGCCAGGATCCCCGCAGACTCCTCGGTGGCCTCATCGCTGATGAGGCTGACCGTCACCAGGCGCCCATCGGCGACCAGGCCCACCAGCTCTAGGGTGACCTTCTGCCCACCATCCCCCTCAAAGGTGCCGGTCATCAGCTTCGCGTCGAAGCCCTGGGCGACATAAGACTGTCCGACCTCGAGGGTGAGCTTGCGCTGGTTCTTGGTCGCCGCCTCCACGATGTTGTCGCGGACCCGGCTCCAGTCGACCTCGCCCGCGGGCCCCTCCTCGACCGCGACGAGGAGCACGTAGAACGGCCTCTTGGTGGCGGGCTCGGCAGCCCGCTCGTAAACCGCGACGGCCGCGTCCTCGCGCACGGGCTTCCAGTCCGGACGCAGGAACCTGACGCCGCCGAGGGCCTCGAGGCTAGCCTCGGTCTCCACCACCGGCCCCGGCTGCGCCAGAGCGGTGAGAGGGAGCGCGAGGAAGACGGCGAGCAGCGCTCGGCGGAGGTGGGCGGGGGTTCGCAAAAGATTGCTCCAAGCGGTGAGGAGGACGCTAGGTTAGCAGGATTTCGTCACACCTGCGCGTGGTCGCGGTCCGGGGCGAAAAAAAGCGAAGGGCAGTCCCCGCTTGGCTGACGAGCGCGCCGCGAGGTCGGCTCTGTCCACCGCGCCTTGGCGCCGGCTCTGCCGGGGGACCACAGAGGGCAAAGCGCCGGCGGGCGACCAGCGGACGCGCGCCTGGCGGGCGCCCAGCGGACGCGCGCCCTACAGCTTCTCGCAGAGACTACGAAGGAACCGAGGCAGCCCTTGGCCCGCTGGGGTCGTCCCCGGCCCATTGCAGGGACGGCCGCGCGCCGGGGCTGCCTCCGTCAGGGCCCCCTAGAACGTGTAGCCGTCCGGCACGACGCCCCGACGTGGCACGACGATGATCCCATCGCGGACCTGGATGTAATCGTCCTCGTACTCCTGTAGGTTCCGCTCGTTGAGGAGCTTCACCCCGCGGCCGATGCGCGCGTCGCGGTCGATGATGGCGTTGCGGATGATGCTGAACTCGCCGATCCCCAAGGGGACGTCGTGGTCACGGCTGCTCCGCTCCTCGAAATCGAAGCCCCCGGCACCGTTGCAGACCACGCTCTCGAAGGTGCAGCCGGGCCCGATCACGGTGCGGATGCCGACGACCGACTTGCGAACCGTCGCGCCGTCGCCGATGACGGCGCCGTCGCACAGGAGCGCCCGCTGGACGAGGGCCTCGCCCACCTTGGCCGGCGGCAGGAAGCGCTGACGCGAGTAGATGGGGCTGGACGGGTGGAAGAGGTTGAACTCCGGGACCGGGTCCGTCAGCTCGAGGTTCACCCGGTGGTAGCTCTTGATGGTCCCGACGTCCTCCCAGTAGCCCGTGAAGGGGAACGCCGCGAGCTTGTTGCGCTCGAGGGCCGTCGGAAGGATGTGCTTGCCGAAGTCGTCGCGGATGTCCTCCTCGAGCAGCTTGGCGAGGACCGGGTACTTGAAAAGGTAGATCCCCATCGACGCGAGATGGGTGAGGTCGCCTTTGGCGTCGGGCGCGACGAAGGCGTCGAGGACCTCTTCCTCCTTGGGCTTCTCGGCAAAGGCCGAGATGAAAGACCTGTCGTCCACCTGCATCACACCGAAGCGCGTCGCGTCTTCGCGGTTGCAGCGCGTCGCCGCCACGGTCACGTCGGCGTCCAGCGCGATGTGGTGGCCGGAAAACTCCTCAAGGTCCATCGAGTAGACCTGATCTCCAGACAGCACCAACACGTGGTCGTCGCTGCGCGCCTCGAGCCGCTGGAGCTGCTTGCGGACAGCGTCTGCCGTGCCCTCGTACCAGCCGTGAGCCTGACCCTCGGCCTGCTCGGCCGCCAGGACCGAGACCTGGCCCGCGCGGAAGGCGTCGAACCGGTAGGTCTGGGCGACGTGGCGGTTGAGGGAGGCCGACAGGTACTGGGTCAGGACGTAGATCCAGTGGATGTCGGAGTTGAGGCAGTTGGAGATGGGAATGTCGACCAGGCGGAACTTCCCCGCCATGGGCACAGCGGGCTTCGATCTCATCGAGGTCAGAGGTCGTAGGCGCTGCCCGCGCCCGCCGCCGAGGATCACTGCGATGATCTTACCCATGTCGTCACTCGCCGAAGTCGAGGTTGTCCAAATCCAGGTCCAAGTCGGCCTCAGGGTAGGCGTCGCCCGCAGGGGCCGCCGTCCAACCGAGGTAGGTGCCGCGCGCCTTGGGCGCCTTGCTCTCCAAGACCCAGCTGACGCGCAAGATGGCGTCGGGATCGAGGGGCGTCTGCTGGACGCCGCGCACGACGAGGTCCGGGCGCTCACCGGCGGTCTCGACCTCGACCAGGTCGAGCTTGTGCATCAGCCGGACGAGGGCTTCGGCACCCTTGGGGATGGAGGTCTCGACCGCGTGCTCCAGCTGGTGCATCGCGGCAGGGTCCGTCCCGGCGTCGAGGAGCGCGTTGATGTTCTTGAGGTCCTCGATGCTGCGCCAATCGCGACGCTCCGGCAGCAGCTGCTGATACCCCTCCCACGCGGGGTCGGGGCGGCTGATGAACAGCAGCTCCTGGCCGATCGAGGACCGCATGCGGTCGTCGAGGCCGCGCGGGCGAGCGGGAAAGTACAGGAGCAGGTCGCGGTTGCCCATCCCCGTGCGGCGCCCGACGAACATCCCGTCGCGAACGCGCGACGCCTCGCGCACGCGGTTCTCGACGGCGTCCAGGCGCGCGGCCTCGTCCACCGAGGGCAGCCCGTCGTCGTTCTTGTTCGTCATCGGGATACGGACCCCGAAAAACCACGGGTGCGTCGTCAGCGGGTAGTCCTCACCATGCCCGAGGTCGAGCATCACGTCGAAGGTGGTGTCTTCGACCTTCGTCCGCCACATCTCGTACATCGGGGTGTACGCCATTGAGCCAGCCTTCCGATGGTCCAGAGCCCAGCGGCAAGATCCCGCGCTCCCTCAGCGATGTCAACAGCGAACCTGGCGACGCGCGACGGGCCTTCGCATCTCACCTCGGGCAGATCCCGGTCTCTGCTCGAGATCCCTGTCGCACCTCGCCACCGCCCCTTCGAAGGCCGGCGGCCCGACAGGGGACCGGGGCGGCGCCACTGAGGCTCGCTCGGCCGCGCGCGCGGCGACCTCTCACCTCCAACTCAGGAGTGGATGGCCCGCCCGTCGACGTCGAGGGCCGCCTCGCGGATGATCTCGGCCAGCGTCGGGTGGGCGTGGCACGACCGCGCGATGTCCTCGGCGCTGGCGCTGAACTCCATGGCCACCGCGATCTCTGCGATCAGATCGCCGGCCCGCGCACCGATGATGTGGCACCCGAGGATCTCGTCGGTCTCAGCGTGCGCCAAGATCTTGACCACGCCGTCGTTGTCGCCCAGCGCCAGCGCACGCCCGTTGGCGCCGAACTTGAAGCGCCCCTTCTTGTACGGGACGCCCGCCTCCTTCAGCTCCTCCTCGGTCTTGCCGACGGCGGCGACCTCGGGGTGCGTGTAGACGATGGACGGGATCGCGGCGTAGTTGACGTGCCCGGCGTGCCCGGCGAGGAGCTCGGCCAAAGCGATGCCCTCGTCCTCGGCCTTGTGGGCGAGCATGGGGCCGCGGATGACGTCGCCGATGGCGAAGACGCCCGGCAGGCTCGTCTGAAAGTCGTCGTCGACGACGACGCGGCCACGCTCGTCGAGGGCGACGCCAGCGTCCTCGCAGCCGAGACCCTCGGTGTAGGGGCGGCGACCGATGGCCACCAGGACCCTGTCGGCGCGCACGGTCTGCTCGGCGTCCCGCTTGTCGATGTAGCGCACGGTGACGCCGTCGTCGTCGATGTCGGCCCCCTCCACGCGCGCGCCGAGCACGAAGTCGAGCCCGACCTGCTTGTTCAAGATGCGTTTGGCGTGCTTGCCGATCTCGGCGTCGATGCCGGGCAGGATCCGCGGCAGGTACTCGAGCACCGTCACCTTGGCGCCAAGGCGCGCCCAGACGCTGCCGAGCTCGAGGCCGATGACCCCGGCGCCGACAAGCACCAGGTGCTCAGGCACCTCGTCAAAGGCCAGAGCGCCCGTGGAGTCGACCACGCGCACGCCGTCGACGGGCACCCCCCGCAGCGGCGTCGGCTTCGAGCCCGTCGCGATGACGATGGCGTCCGCGCGCAGGCTGCGCTCGACCCCGTCGCCCTCGTCGACGACCACGGTCCTTGCGTCGCGGATGCGACCGTGACCGGTGACGCTGAGGACCTTGTTCTTTTCAAGCAGGTGGGCCACGCCCTTGGTCAGCTGACCGACGATGGCATCCTTGCGCTTCATCATCGCGCCGAGGTCAAAGGCGACATCGCCCACGCTGACGCCATGATCCGCCAACGCATGGGCAGCCTCGTGGTAGCGCTCGCTCGACTCGAGGAGCGCCTTGGACGGGATGCAGCCGACGTTCAGGCAGGTCCCGCCGTGGGTCGGGTAGCGCTCGACGATGGCGGTCTTCAGCCCAAGCTGGGCGCAGCGGATCGCGCAGACGTAGCCGCCGGGGCCGGAGCCGATGACGACGACGTCGAGCTGGTCGGGAGCACGCTCGGCGGCCATCTCACACCTCCAAGAGCAAGCGGGTGGGGTCCTCGATGCACTCCTTGATCCGCACCAGGAAGGAGACCGCCTCGCGGCCGTCGATGATCCGGTGATCGTAGCTGAGCGCGAGGTACATCATCGGCCGCACGACCACCTCGCCGTTCACCGCGACAGGCCGATCCTCGATCTTGTGCAAGCCCAGAATCCCCGACTGAGGCGGGTTGAGGATGGGCGTCGACAGAAGCGAACCATAGACGCCGCCGTTCGAGATCGTGAAGGTACCGCCTTGGAGATCGGCCAGGCTGAGCTTGTTCTCCTTGGCCTTGACCGCCAGGCCCGCCAGGGCCCTTTCGAACTCCGCGAAGCTGAGCTGGTCGGCGCCGCGGATGACCGGCACCACCAGCCCGCGCCCCCCCCCGACGGCCACCCCAATGTTGTAGAAGTCCTTGTAGACGATCGTGTCGTCGCGGACCTCGGCGTTCACCGCCGGGAACGCGCGCAGCGCCTCGATGGCCGCCTTGGCGAAAAACGACGTGAAGCCCAAGCGGACCCCGTGCCGGTTCTCGAAGGCGTCGCGGTAGCTCTTGCGCAGGGCCTTCACGGCCGTCATGTCGACCTCGTTGAAGGTCGTCAGGATGGCCGCGCGCTGCTGGGCGTCCACGAGCCGGCGCGCGATGGTCTGGCGCAGCTTCGTCATGGGGACGACGCGCTCAGCCTGCTCGCCCGAGGCGGCCGCGGCGGCCGACACTGCGGCGGGAGCCGAGGGAGGCACCGCCCTGGGGGCCGGGGCCGCGTCGCGCGCCTCCAGATAGCGCAGAACATCCCCCTTGAGGATGCGGCCGCCACGCCCGGTCCCCCGGATCTGCTCGGCGTCGAGGCCGTGGTCCGCGACCAGGCGCCGCACGGCGGGCATCAGCGCCGGGCTCCGAGCCGCGACCGGCGCCTCGGCGGGCGCGGGCGCGGGCGGCGCGGGCGCCGAAG
>PDWJ01004738.1_pt1 | contig 11735 bp, 10 predicted proteins | sample 1430881 | NCBI WGS metagenome assembly PDWJ01 (sample SAMN01162460, study PRJNA174530) | Oral metagenome, whole genome shotgun sequencing project. | biome: Marine environment; feature: Marine mammal; material: Swab sample of the gingival sulcus; isolation source: swab sample of gingival sulcus... | reverse complement strand
GCTCCACCCCGGCATCTTCTGCTGCCAGCTTGTCGCTGATGGTTAAAAGTCTCTGCCAGGCATCAGCCAGACTGAAATGTTCTGTTTCCAATGCCCAGGTACTCTTTGAAAAAAAAAGCAGGAGTACCAGTGGTAGCAGTTTTTTGCATATACTATAAATCAAATGTAATTCTCCTATGTTAACATGGTCTATATTATAAAAAAATACACTATACGCCTCTTGCTGATATGATTCAAGAAAAAATAGATATGAGATTTTCGGGAAAGTTATCTCCAGTTGGAATAGCTGGATTTGTCTACAACATTTGTCAATTTATCATATTCCTGGAATTTGCTTTTCTGGTTTTCAACATGCAGAAAGGGAAGTGGAAAGGTTTTCTACGTTATAGTGTTGAATCCGGGACTATCTGCTGGTGTAAAAAGAGCACTCACCTGCAGGAGTTTATTACTGATTTTGTCAATGGCCAGAGATGCAGGAGAGGCGGGGGCGTATTCACATATCGGCATGTAGGAAAGCAGTGCTTTCTGTACCAACGGATCAATTGGAATTTCACCTAATTCGGGGAGATAAATGGAGAGATATTTGGAGATGAGTTTTTTCAGCTTTAAAGAGTTAAGCTGTGACGCTTCTTGTGCCCTGTTGATAATGAGCAGAGGGTGGAATGTTTTTAACTCTTCCTGTATTTTCTTGCTGGCTCCTTCCTGTATTTCCTCTGCCATATCAAAAATTTCGATAATTGTTTGAAAGTTATTGTTTTTGAGTTGTTTTGCTATATTGCTGTGCGAGAGGAATCCGCTGAGTGCTTTTCGAATTGTTGCAAGTTGGATAAACCTGTAAAAGTCCATTACTGAGGTTGGTTCGGGCATGGTGATACAGATCTGTAAATCTGCTGCCATAAAAAAATCAAGAGAATGATAACTTGTTCCAGCTCCCACATCGATCAGGATAATATCAGCTTCTATCTGTTCAATGGCTTTTAAAAGTCTCTTTTTTTCCTGATAAGTCATGTTGGCACTTTGGAGGGTATCGCCTGTACCGGGAACGAGCATAAGCCCATGAAAGGAATCAAAGGTGTAAACCAGATCAGTGAGTGATTCCACTTTTCTTGTGAGAAAGTTGGTGAGGGTTTTTTCAGGTTCGAAAAGGCCAAAGAGGATATGAGCGTTCGCTCCTCCAATATCGAGGTCAACCACACAGACCTTTTTTCCCTTTTTGGCAAGCAGAACGGCAAGGTTGGCAAGTACCATGCTCTTTCCTGTTCCGCCTTTGCCTGATCCCACCGATATAGTGATGGCCATAAACTGTATTCCTGAAATTTTACTTGATCCTGGAGCTTCTCAAAATATCTTCGGTTATTTTTTAAGGATTGTTAAGTGATTTTATTTAACAGAGAAGAAACAATGGGAAGAACGTGAGAAAACAGAAAGTGCAAGATTTTATTCTTACAGATTATTTCTTGTTTTTGAGCTGTTTTTGCTGTCTCCTGATGCGATATATTTTTACGGCTTTTGGGATAAGTGTCTCCAGGGAGTGGGGAGTATTACAGTCTCCGCTCCACAGAAGCCAGCCTTCTTTCGATCTTAGCTGAATTTTGTTGTTTTCTGATGTAAGTGTTGAGCCTGAAAGAGTTGCCAGGTCTGGGAAAAGAGATTTTTCGTTTTTCTGTGTTTGCGGTTTTTTGCTGGCTGAGATACAGGCAGGACAAAAAATCGCATCTTTATCATGAATGACCGCAATGGGAGTGCCGCATTGCTTACAAAACTGCATTATTTATCTCCTTGAATAGAGGCGTCAGTCTGTGCAACCTGTACGCCTTGTTCAAGGATATTTCTTGATAAGATCCCCCCTTTTGTCTCTCCATATGTGTTTCCTAAAACTGAGGTAACCAGTCTTTCATTACCAAGCTCTTCTGCCGGAAGAGAAGGCTTGATAGAGGCGGTGGCGCCAGAGTAGTGTATCAGACCTGCTTCTATCAGACGTTCAACAGTTGTATCTATTATACCAGGGACATAATCAGGGTAGGTTTCCTTGAAATCATCAAGGGTTGTGTTTGTATTATTGGCAAAATTTTCAAGAATAAAGTCCATGAAGTCAAAACCAATTGCCAGTTGCAGGCTTGGTTCAGGTTTGGGCGGGATGAGTGTATAGGTCTTTCTGTTCTGACAGGCAAAGGCGAGCTGGGCACCAGCGAGGATAAAAATCCAGCCGATGTACATCCATATAAGAAAAAGAGGCAGGGTTGCAAAAGAACCATAAATTGCATTGTATTTTGCTACTCCAAGCTGCAGGCTGAGGTAGAGATTCTGTGTTTCAAACCAGAAAAATCCTGCAAAGATGGCTCCTATTGCTGCCGGGATGGTTTTTACTCTGGTATTAGGAAAGAAGAGATAGATAACATACAGTGTCAGGGCAAGAAAAAATACTGGCAGCAGCTTGAGGAAAATAGCCTGGAGCCAGACAAAAGGTAACAGGATGGAGATCTTTTTCAAGAGTACCTCGCTGCGTAATACTGTGGCGGAGGCAAGACCGATGTTGAGAGAAAAGGGGAGAAGGAACATGATGGCAAGATAATCTGACACCTTTCTCATTATGGATCGGCCGTTTTTTACCTTCCAGATCCTGTTCATTGCCATCTCAATATTACCAAAGACCAGGACAATGCTCACTACGATGCCTAAAACACCGAAGGTACCCAGAGCTGCAAAGTTTGTCCTGTCCACATAGGCAAAAAGATTGTCAACAGTGTCGCTGAGCCGAAAAGATGAGGTGTCTTCAGATGTTGTTTCTGTTTCGACCGTCACTGGGCTGTTGGTGCTGTCCGCTGGTTCAATGGCTTTGACATATTCGTAGATTACTTCCCGCAGCTGGTCTCCGCCGCCCAGGCCTTTTACCAGTGCAGTTCCCATTGCCAGCATGGGAACCAGAGAGAGCATTACGGTATAAGTAAGAGCTGCTGAGCGGATGGAGAGTTCATTTTTCCCGAACTCTTTTCCGCTGATGCATACCACTCGCACCAGTATATGGATGATACGGATCAAAAATAACCTTTTCTGTAATGGTTTGTCAGCCCAGGTGAGCAGTCTGTGAAAAGAGAGTTGCATTGTATCTACCTCTTGCAGAGTTTTATCATTTATGCTGTCTCTTTGTTAAAGAGCCATTTCTCAAGTACACTATATACGATGTCACGTTTAATCGGTTTTGAAATATAATCTGTCATCCCAGCTTCCAGGCAAAGTTCCCGATCTCCTTTCATAGCGTTTGCAGTCATGGCAATGATGGGCAGTGTGTCAAATCCTTTTTTACGCAACACCTTTGTTGCGGTGAGCCCGTCCATCTCCGGCATCTGGATATCCATGAGTATCGCATCAAATGCTGAAGGAGCATCAGTAAATGTGTCAACAGCCTCTCGTCCGGTGTTTACCACAGTGACATTGTACCCCGCTTTGGTAAGTATTACCTTGGCAAGTTTCTGGTTTACCGGATTATCTTCTGCAAGCAAAAGCTTTATTGATTGTTTGAACTCTTCTTTGATTGTGTATTGGGTGATGAGGTTTGTTGTCTGTTGTTCTGTCTCCACTTTGCCCAGTAATCTCGCGATGGTCTTGAGAATAATGTGTTTTCTCGATGGTTTTGATAGAAAACCGTCAAATCCGCTTTGTTTGCATTTTGCGGCTATTTTTTCAGTAGATGTTGCATATGCCAGCAGGAGAAGCGTTTTGTTATGGTGGCCTGCAGCACGTATTTTTTCTGCGAGTTCAAAGCCTGTCATGCCTGGCATCTGGATATCCAGTATAGCCAGTTTGAAAGGCTGGCCATGCTCTTCTGCTCTGTTGATGGTTTCAAGCACCTTGCAGGTGTCCGAGGTAGTTTCTACCAGCAGTCCTTGCCTGCGTAATACTTCGGAGAGGACTTCTGAGCTGGTGACGTTATCGTCAACAACCAGAATTTTATGGCCGCGTATATCACCATACTTTAATTTCTTTTGATCTTTTTCAGTTGCCTTGGTAAACCATGCGGTGAAATGAAAGGTGGTTCCTTTTTTCACTCTGCTCTCAGCCCAAACTTTCCCGTCCATAAGGCTGGCGATCTTTCTGGATATTGCCAGGCCAAGCCCTGTTCCGCCATATTTTCTGGTGGTACTTCCGTCAGCCTGTTTAAATGGTTCAAAGATCGTTTCAATCTTATCTTTTTTGATGCCAATACCTGTATCACGAACAGTGGTGTGCAGGAGAATACGATCTTTGTCTTCATCTATTACGTTTAAGGCCAGCTCCACTTCACCTGTAGCTGTGAATTTTGCTGCATTGCCCAGAAGATTGACCAGCACCTGCCGATACCTGCCGGGATCACCCTGGATGGCAGCAGGAACTGTCTGGTCGATACGGCAAATTATTTCTACTGGCTTTTCAGACAGTCTGGGCTTTATCAGTTCACAAACATCATGTGCAGTAATTTCAGGGTCAAAGTCGATCTGCTCAAGAGACATCTGGCCTGATTCTACCTTTGAAAAATCAAGGATATCATTAATTATAGCAAGTAGAGCATTTCCACTTCTCCTGATAGTATGGGCACTGTCTTTTTGTTCTTCAGTAAGCTCTGTTGTCAGAAGAATGTCAGTAAAGCCGATGATCCCGTTCATCGGGGTGCGGATTTCATGGCTCATTGCAGCAAGAAACTGGCTCTTTGCTACATTTGCTGCTTCTGCTGCCAGTTTTGATTCCATGAGTTGTCTGGTTTGTCGATCAATTTCAACCTGCAGGGTCTTGGAGTATTTTTTCTGCTGTTCCTGGATAATTTTATGACTGTTTTCCACCTCCTCCAGCATATCCTGGAATTTATTTTCCAGCACATGGAATTTACGTTCATACTGTTTCTTCAAGATGTTACATTTATCTGAAATCTGTTTTTTTTCTTTCTGAAGGGTGTGAATTTTGAGGATTAGAATAATATTTTTAATCTCGTTTTCATCGAAATCATGTGTCTCTTTCCAAAGAAAAAGAAGGGATGCTGAAAACGGAGTGTGAAAGACAATTCCCTGATCTGAAAGGACAAGTTTTTCAAAAGAGGTGAGATCGTGGTCAGAAAATGACTGTTTGTCGATGGCTTCTTCAAGGGCTTTCGGGATCTGGATCCCATCTTCGATGCTGATCAGGTCATTTTGTTGGGTGCGAACCACAGCGTGCATATCTGGGTAATGATCATGAAGATATTTCAATAACCTATTGATATTTTCGAATAACTGCTTTTTGTTTGATAGAAGTGAAAGATTATCCAGCATAATTTATGAACTATAGAGGTCTTTTGCTTTTTCCATTTCCTCAGGGAGATCCTCCATGAGAACTGTATATTCGTCGATATTTTCTGAGATGTGCTCTTGAAGACAGTCTGATAAACGTGGGGGAAACCCGGGAATTGCAACGTACTGTAACTGTGCAGTGAGATATTCTGCAATTTGAAGAATGCCTGTAAGGCTATCGGGGGCTATATTCTCTATATTCCTGTGGTGATCCCGTATTGCCTCCTGGATTGCTTGCGGCATATCCCAGGCTTTGGTGAGGAAATAACCAATTTCCGAATGGTCAGTTTGCAAGTATGCTCGTTCGCAGTTATCAAAACGTAATTGGTTATCAGGGTTTTCGCAAACTTTGAAAAAAAGATCGGGCTCTACCTGTTCTTCCACGATGATCCCAAAATCATGGAGAATGCCTGTTAAGTATGGATCATCCCCATTTACACCGAAAATACGTTCGGCCACAACCTTGCTGCAGATTCCTACAGCGGCACTGTGCAGCCATAGCTGTTTCCGGGAGTAGTGAGCTGATACGGTATCTTCTGATGTAAACATATTTTTCATGGCATCAGTGACCGCCAGACTATAGAGGTCTCTCATGCCGACGTAGGCAACCGCTCTACCAATGGATTCGACCTTCTGAGCAAGACCATAATAAGGGCTGTTTACCAGTTGAAGCAGGCGTACAACCAGGGTAGGGTCCATCTTGATAACCTCTTCGAAATCCCGTATTGTGGCATCTTCATCGTTGATAAGTGCTGACAGTTTCGTGACAACATGCGGGAGGGTTTTGATCGTATTGAATCTTTTTATAAACTGCTGTGTTGGATCCGCCATTATTCTCCTTGTTTCAGGTGTATTTTATTATTTATTTCCTGGAAGTTTTTTCCCTCTGTTTTTTAAAACAGGGATATTTTTACCCGCCGTACTACCAAATGATGATGGAGATCGGGTTGCCTGTTGTACTGCCGGGATGCGCAGCTTTTGGCCAATATAGATAAGCGAGTGCTTGTTCAGGTTGTTTGCTTTTCTGAGACTTTTTAAGCTGATATTATGTATTCTGGCTATTTTACCGGCTGTATCACCTTTTTTAACCGTGTGAAATTGACTGCGTTTTTGCGTTTTTTTAAGCAGGGAAGGTGGAAATATTGCTGCAAGTTCTCTGGTTTTTCTGGTAGCAGGGAGGCGAAGTTTGAACCCTTTTGGTATGTATTTTTCACCGCGAAGTATGGGGGAGGCAAGAGACATATTGAGGCGGTGCACCTCTTCTTTGGCTATATTGAAATAGTTACAGAGAGCGTTCAGTTCCACAAAGCCTGTAAGAGGGAAAGAAAATGTCGCTTCCGGTTTATCCAGTCTACCGACCAGCCGTTGTTCCAATCTTTTGGCGACGTGCATGGCAGCGATAAATTCGGAATAAAAATTGCGGGAAGAAAACTTGAAATGCCCCTTTCTGTAATTTTTGAAGATATTTTCATAGGTACCCATTTCTTTTTGTGCCCTTTGCATACCATGATGTCCATAGTTATATGCGGTAATTGCAAGAGGCCAGCTGCCCAGCTTTTTAAAATTACTGCCGAGATACTTTGCTGCTGCATGGGTTGCCCTGATGGGATCTCTTCTCTCATCGAGGATGTAATTGATGGTGAGATACTCCTTTCCTGTTGTTCTGGTGAACTGCCAGATTCCCGCGGCTCCAAAGCGTGAATATGCATGGACGTTGTATGATGATTCCACGTGGGGAAGGTATGCAAGGTCTGTTGGCAGGTGGTATTGGCGCAGGATCTTTTTTATTTCAGCAATATACTTTCCTGAGGTAATGACTCCTTTTTCGAAACGCTGCCGCAGGCCTCTTTGAAACCTGAGGTTTTCAGATGCCTTGAGGTAGCTCTTAGGTGATTTTTTGTTTGAGAAAATGGCAACGATTTTTCTCTCGGTTTTTGTCTTTGCAGTCTTTCCAGTTGCGAGACGCTGTAAGGCTGTTTTATATGTATTTTTGACCTTTTCCTTGTATTTTTTATTGATTCTCGCAGCCCCTGGGAGGTTTTCGTCGAGCAGGGTGAGTTCTTCATAAATTATGGAGAGATCTTCACTGTCATGCAATACCACTGTATTGGTATCATAGTCGCTATATACCTTTTCCCAGAATGTAATATTGGCTTGCATTGCAGGAAATACAGGAAAGTAGTTTTTGGAAGTGCCTGCGAGGCTGGTTTGAGGAAAAAAGAAGAGACAGAAGAGCATAAAAAACAGATACCCATTTTTTTTCCTGCTTGCCAAAGAAGTGATAGCTCGAGTAAAAGATATGTCGTCAGTAAAAAGACGAAAGCGGGTTTGAAAAATATTCATTGCAAAAATAGCTATCAAAATAAAAGAGATCAGGCATGCTTCACTGTGTTCATCGATCTCCAGAAACAGTTGTGTTGTTTTGAGGCTTATTTAAGCATAAGGAGCATATGATGTACACACCAATTTTGGCAAGCCTCGGTTTTGTTCTGTCAGAAGATGGTCGAAACGTCCTTCTGGTTCACCGTAATAAAAGAGAAAAAGACCATCATTTTGGTAAATATAATGGACTTGGCGGAAAAATGGAAGGTGATGAGGATATTGTACAATGTCTGAAAAGAGAACTCAGAGAAGAAGCGGGTATCGAGGCGGTTACTGTCCAGCTGAGAGGCACTATAAACTGGAAAGGTTTTGGCGGTGAGTGGGATCATTGGTTTGGTTTTATATTTATCATTTCAAAATATACAGGGTGTCCGTATACTGAAAATGATGAGGGTGAGCTTGTCTGGAAAGAGATCGATGCCTTGGATACCTTGCCAATGTGGGAAGGTGATAGATATTTCCTGCCATTGGTGTTTGATGGTGATCCCCGAGTGTTTCATGGTGTAATGCCCTATAAGAATGGCAGGCCTGTTTCCTGGAGCTATACGAGGATCTAAGATAACGTTGCAGAGAAAATAGTCCATGGGTATAGTTCTGCATAAGAGATAGCACTTTGCATGTGTCGGGGTATAATGTGTGTTGTCTTTATTGTCCAGTGGCCGGGCGGTTCTGGCCGGTTTGATTAAAGATTTTAATTACGGATTATGAGAGGAAAACTATTATGGGGCAGAGTGAATTTGATCGTTTAGAGCAGTTCGTAAAAAGTTTGCTTGAAAAATACGATGTTCTCAAAAAAGAAAATGAATCATTGCAAGCACAACTTAAAGAACGAGATGAAGAAGTTGCTCTTTTAGAAAATGAACTTGATTCAATTGGGTCCGAACGTAGCAATATAAACGAAAGAGTGAAAACTTTGATCCGACAGATTGAAAACTGGGAGAACCAGCTGGACTCCTCTCCTTTTGAATCTGAGCTTGCAAAGGAAACAGAATCTGCGGAATCTCAGGTTGATCATGAAGAAGACAGGGGCACTAGCAATATCGAGATGAATGAAAGCCGTGAAAATGATTATAATGAGGCATCTGAAAACGTGGAAAAAGAAAAAGAGGGCGTAACCCAGCAAAATCTTTTTCATGTTCGTAATGACCCAGATCGGTTTCGTATGGAATAACCAGCTGTAACAGGTGTATGTAATACATTGACTGTTTTATAAACCAGCAAGAAGCTGGAGATGGAGGAAACTATTATGAGGCAAAAATGCCGTTGAAAGAGCGACAGTTTAGTTTCACCCTGCTTGGACAGGAATACTCTGTGGTAACAGTTGCCTCTGAGGAGGAGATGAATGATATTCTCACTCTGGTAAAAAATGTAATGGAAGATGGTGAGACCGCAAGGGGAGACAGTACCCTGTCTATAAATAGAAAGGCTGTGCTTGCCTGTCTCTCTCTGGCGTCCCAGTATCTCTCTGTAAAGAATGATTTTGAGAAGTTTAAAAAGGAAAGTGCTGCCCGATCAATACTTCTGGCAGAAGAAATAGAAGTTCGACTGGATCAGGGGAAAAACGATAAATATGTATAAATCGCTTTTGTTTGCTGGAATATTTGATATAATAAGGCGGCATAAGGGTATGTTGATAAATAAATAAAAGATCTGGAGGGATAGAGCCTTTTTATTTCTGACATAAATGGAGTATGTTGGGAGTTTTCGTTTATACGTAATGTTTCCCTGCGCTGTTGGTGATCTGAGGCGCTTGTTGAGCCAACTCTCAAAAAAAGGGTAGCTCCTCTGTGGCCCGATGGAAAATCTAAATAATTTCCCTGAGGGTCTTATGGGCTTGCCCACCTATATATATAGGTTTAACCATCCCGATGACACGGCAGGGTGGGGAATCATTTTAAGATTGTAAGGTTTTTGGTAAAACCTTTTTTATATATTGAGCATTGTTGTAAGGCGCAACTCTTACACGATGTTCTGACTGTGTGAGAAAAATACCGGCAGGTGGGTTTTTGCCGCAGTTTTGGAATGTTATACGGGGTTGGTTGTATCTATCGACTCGGTAAAAGGGGTGCGGGGCTGTACAATACTTTTTTTACCAGTGATTTCACATATAGTCTATTTCCTCATTGGTATGAAAATAGAATGAAAGGGAAAGTATTATATTGAGAAATTAATTCGTCTATATAACGGATGTAGACCTCATAATGGTCTGCCCTTTGTATAGGTTTCATCTGTGTGCTATTTATCAGAGCGTACCTTTTTTGTTGTGGTGCGGTCTGACCGACTTTTGTTATTTGTTCCTTCCTTTTATCCGGTGCCCCTTTCAGGGCTCTTACATGGTCTGTGTTGTAAATCTTTAGCAGACAGGGGCATTATGGACTTGATATTTTCACCCGTTGTTATACTGGTTGTTGGCCTGGTTGTTGGGACAGGAGTGGGTTTTCTTTTGAAAAAGAAAGTTTCTGAGAGCCACTTCCAGAACCTTGAATTACAGGGACGGCAGATAATTGAAAATGCAATAGTGGATGCTGAACAGCGGAAAAAAGAAGCTTTATTGCAGAGTAAGGAGGAGGCTATCCAACTCAAACAACTTGTTGAAAAAGAGTTGAAAGCTGACCGGGACGATCTGAAAGAAGAAAAAATCCAGCTCAATAAAAAACGGGAGCTGATGAAAAAAGATTGGGATTCGTATGATAAAAAAAGAGGCGAACTGGTTTCCTTTGAAAAGAAATTGCGAGATAATGAAAAACAAATCACAAAAAAGCTGAAGGAGGTAAATGAGCTTGTAGCCAGCCAACGTGTTGAACTATCACGTGTTTCCGGTATTACTAAAGACGAGGCCAAGAAATTGCTGATGGAGTCTTTGGTGAGTGAGGCTCGACTTGCGGCAGGGAAAAAACTTGTGCAGATCGAAAATGAAATGAAGATGGAAGCGGACAGGAAGGGAAAAAAGATTCTTGCCCTGGCCATTTCCCGATATGCTGGCGATTATGTTGCCGATAAAACTGTGTCGGTTGTCCCGTTGCCAAGTGATGAAATGAAGGGCCGTATTATTGGGCGTGAAGGACGGAACATTCGGGCTATTGAGGCGGCTACAGGTATTGATATCATCATTGATGATACACCTGAAGCTGTTATCCTTTCAGGTTTTAATCCTGTACGCAGGGAGGTGGCAAGGCTTGCTCTTAATCAGTTGATAACGGATGGGCGTATTCATCCAGGCCGGATTGAAGAGGTTGTGGATAAGGTTACAAAAGAGCTGGAAATTGCGATGACGGAGGCTGGTGAGCAGGCAACATTCGATATGGGGGCTCACGGTATTCATGTTGAACTGATAAAACTTCTGGGGAGGCTTAAGTACAGAACCAGTTATGGACAGAATGTACTCCAGCACTCTCTTGAGGTTGGGTTCCTTTGTGGAATAATGGCTGCTGAATTGGGGATAGATGTGAAAGTAGCCAAAAGGGCAGGTCTGCTTCATGATATTGGTAAGGCTGTTGACCATGAAGTCGAGGGGTCGCATGCGATAATCGGGCGCGATTTAGCCAAAAAATATGGTGAACCAGCTGAAGTTGTATATGCTATAGGTGCCCATCATGAAGAAACGCCCATGAAAAGTGTACTTGATATCCTTGTCCAGTCAGCAGATGCCCTGTCTGGTGCAAGACCTGGCGCCAGAAAGGAGATGTTGCAGAGCTATGTCAAACGTCTTGAAGATCTTGAGGCCATTGCAAACCAGTGTGATGGTGTTGATAAATCCTATGCAATTCAGGCTGGAAGGGAGCTCAGGATTATAGTGGATTCGGGGAAGACCGAAGATAACGATGCTGTTTTACTGAGTCAGGAGGTGGCTCGAACAATAGAACAAAATCTTACCTATCCCGGCCAGATCCGGGTCACCGTCATTCGTGAAACTAGGGCTGTGGAGTACGCCAAATAATAGGGGATACTCTCTTTGCAAGGTAGTGTCAAATATTTTTCGCACATTTGATTTTTGAGGTAGCCAGTTAATTCATTTTTTCCTTTTTTTCACTTTCAGTTCCAGCACAGCAAAGGGAC
>PDWJ01004737.1_pt1 | contig 11738 bp, 11 predicted proteins | sample 1430881 | NCBI WGS metagenome assembly PDWJ01 (sample SAMN01162460, study PRJNA174530) | Oral metagenome, whole genome shotgun sequencing project. | biome: Marine environment; feature: Marine mammal; material: Swab sample of the gingival sulcus; isolation source: swab sample of gingival sulcus... | reverse complement strand
CCGCCGTCTCCATCGCCACCCCGTGCATGCACGTAACAATTCGTAACGAAAACGTTTTCCAATGCCATTGATAATGATTATCATTGACTTTGCGCGGGGCCGGCGCTAGGCCAGGGGGTGCCACCGAGGACCCGCAGCGCTGTCTCGGGAGCGCTGTGACCTCCGACCCGGCGCCGATCCCACTGGGAACCCGACCATGACCGCCACGACCCGCCTGATCACCGCGCTCGCCGCCGCCGCCTTGCTGTTCGGCGCGTGCTCCAATGACGACCCGGACGACCCGACGGACACCGCCGCGGCCGACGACACCGCCGCCTTCGTCGACACCTCCGTGGGCGAGGACACGGGCACGCCCGCCGACACCAGCGCCGGGGGCGACACCGACGGCGGCGCCGTGGAGGCGGGCGCTCAGGTCGCCTTCTCCATTCACAACGCCACCGGCCAGCAGTGTATCGACCTGGCGGAGATGACGGCCAAGGACGACACCTCCGGCTACTACGACCTGCTGGTGTCGAAGTCGGGCGCGGGGCCGGTGATCCTGCTCGGCGCGGACGTCGAGGCCATCAACCTCGGCCACGACCGCGCCTTCGACGAGGTCGACGAGCTCCCCGCGGATGGCTACGCCCCCGACGAGGGCGGCGACCTCGTCATCGGCAAGAGCTGGCGCACCGGCGGCGCCGGCAGGACGGGCTTCACCATGTCCAACGACGTCTACGCCATCAAGCGCCCCGACGGCACCTACGCCAAGGCGCAGGTGCTGTCGGCCAAGGCCGGCGTCATCACGGTCGTCTGCTACTACCAGCCCGACGGGACCCGCTCGGTCGCGACCGCCGACTCGCTGTAGCGCCGCCCGCCCACCGCGCGCCGGAGCTGGCCATGAGCCCCAAGCCGCTGTTCGCCCTCTGCCTGGCTGCCGCCCTCACCGCCGGCCCCCTCGCCTACGCGGCGCCTCCCGCTCCCGCGCCGCCAGCGCCAGCCGACAGCGGCGACCCCGAGGCGGACCGGCCCCCGACGCGAGCTGCCGGCGCGCGCGTCGACGAGCGCGGCGTGATCATCGTCGACGACGTCGTCGTCACCGCCACCCAGACCAAGCAGCAGCAGACCATGGTGCCGCTGCCGGTGGAGGTCGTCACCGGCGAGGAGATCGACGAGACCTTCCCCGCCGACGTCGGCGAGCTGATGGAGGACACCACCGGCGTGTCCGCCTTCCGCCCCGCTGGGCCACGCTTCGCAGCGCCGGTCATCCGCGGCCTGTCGGGTCGCCGCGTGATCGTGCTGGCGGACGGTCTGCGCGTCGACACCGGCAAGACCATGGGCGCGACGGGGTTCTTCCTCGACCCCTTCACCCTCGCCCGGGTCGAGGTCCTCAGGGGCCCCGGCTCGGTGCTCTACGGCTCGGACGCCATGGGCGGCGTGGTCAACAACCTGTCGACGTCGCCGCTCGCCTACGCCGGCTTCAAGGGCCGCGCAGGCCTCAGCTACGGCACCAACAACGGCGAGACCATCGCCCGCGCGGGCCTCGGCTACTCGACGGACCGCTTCGGCGTGCTGCTCTCGGCCATCCGGCGCGACGCCGGCGCCTACGACAGCGGCAGCGGCGAGGTCGGCGTCAGCCAGTACCACGACCTGACCAGCGACCTGAAGCTCGGCTTCCGATGGGGCGACGGCAGCGAGACCATCCTGGGGTTCCTCTTCTACAGCGCCGACGACGTGGGCAAGGCGCAGTCGGCCCTCGACATCACCAAGCGCCGCCGGATCACCTTCCCCGACGAGCAGCACTACCGGGCGAGCCTGGCCCACGACCAGCGCCTATCGGCCGAGGGGCCGCTGCGCGAGCTGCGCCTGCGCGCCGTCGCCGACTGGACCGACCGCCACCGGCTCGTCGAGGTCTTCGACGACGGCTGGGACAACGCCGTGACCCACAAGGCCAGGTCGGGTGACTTCTTCTTCACCGGCGGCACCTTGAGCCTGCTCATCGAGCCAGGCGCCGACCAGCGCATCACCGCCGGCGTCGAGGAATACTATCACGCGATGGACAACGAGGACGTGGACACCGTCTTCGTCGGCGGCAGCGCGGTGCCGCTCGGGACCACCGCCGGCTTCGTCGACGCCACGCGCAACGCCCTCGGCGTCTTCGCACAGCACGAGTGGGCGTGGCGCGACGTCCTGTCGACCATCGCCGGCCTGCGCTACGACTGGATCCACTTCGAGCCCGGCGCGACCGGCGCGGCCGAGGACGGCGCCCGCGAGGCGACCGACAACCACGCCCTGTCCGGCAACGTCGGCGCGACCTGGGAGGTGGCCGAGGGCCTGACCCTCGCGGCCAACGTCGGGCAGGCCTTCCGCGCCCCGGCGCTGCGCGAGAAGTACCTCGACTACGCCTCCTGCTACGGCTTCTTCTGCGGCAACCCCGACCTCGATCCCGAGCGCTCGACCAACCTCGACCTCGGGCTCCGCGGCCGCTTCGAAGCGCTCCGCTTCGACCTGAGCGTCTACTACATCCACGCAGAGGATCTCATCGCCACCACGGCCGGCCAGCGCGCCGGCTGCGACCGCGAGCACGTCAACATCGGCGCGGCGGATCTCGCGGGCGCAGAGGCGCAGCTGTCGGCGCGCTACCACCCAGGAGGCAGCTGGCCGATCTTCAAGGTGTTCGGTGCGACGGCCTACTCCTGGGGCCACGACCAAGCCGACGACCAGCCGCTGCCCTCCGTGCCCCCGCTGAGCACGCGCCTGGGGCTACGCGCCGAGGGCTTGTCCGCCCTCGGGCGCTGGTACCTGCAGGTGGAGAGCGACCTCTACGCGGCCCAAGACCGGGCCGCGCCCGGCGAAGCGCAGACCGACGCCTACGCGACCCTGGGGCTTCGCGCGGGCTTCGTCTTCCCACACAGCGAGGACTTTGGCAGCGTCGCGCTCCGCCTGCGCGCCACCAACCTCAGCGACGAGAGCTACCGCCACCACCTGTCCCGGGTCCGCGGGATGGGGCGAAACATCCGGCTCTCCCTGGACTGGACCTACTGAGTCCGTCAGGGGTCGAGTGGACGGTCGGACGCCGCCAGCGGCCTCGCCCGCTCAGTCCGCGCAGCTGATCCCCTCGTCTTCGATCAGGTGCTCGTAGCGCGCGTCGGTGAGCGTCCGCAGGAAGCACACCAGCGACTCGATCTGGAAGTCGGTCAGGTTGTCGCCGACCCCGAGGATGTCGGCGCTGACCGTCTCGGGGATCTCGGCCTCACGCCAGGGCTCGCCCGTTTCGGGGTTGAGCGGGTGACCGTCGGGGTTGTGGAACTGCTCGTAGAACGCCACGACCGTACTCAGCTGCCGGAACACGCCGTTGTGCATGTAAGGCCCGGTGACCGCTACGTTGCGCAAGACCGGCACCTTGAACTTGCCGCGCTCCCCCGGGTCGTCGACATCAGGGTGAAGATACAGCCCCTCATCGAGCGCGGTGACACCGTTGATGGCGCGGACGGCCTCGTTCACCGGGACGCCGATGTTGTGGTACTCGAAGCCCGAGAAGGGCTCGCGGAACTTGCCGACCGGGTCGCCCTCGCGCTCGAGCTGGTGGCAGATGGAGCAGTTGGTGAACTGCGAGAAGAACAACGACTTGCCCGTCAGCTCCTTGAAGGACATCTCGTACTCGCCGCGCGTGAAGCGGTCGTACTTCGAGTCGAAGGGCGCGAAGAGATCGGTGCGCTCGAACTCGGCGATGGTCTCGGCCATCGCGGCATAGGCGGCGTCGACGTCGTCGAAGATGTCGCCGCCGAAGTTCGCCTTCAGCGCCTCGACATAGACGGGGTTGTCGCGCAGCCGCTCGACGACGCTCGCCTTGTCGGGCATGCCCATCTCGATGGGGTTGAGGGGCGGACCGGCCGCCTGGCCGGCGAGCCCCGGCTCGCGCCCGTCGAGGAACATCCCGCCAAGGTACCCCTCGTAGGTCCCGTGGTTGTTGTGCTTGTTGACCCGCGCGCGGCTGCCGCGCTGGAACCGCGGCGCGAACATCGCGTAGGTCACCGTGGGCGCGTTGCGGTCGCCCAGCGAGACCCCGTCATCACCGAGAGACACCGCGCGGACGAGCCCGTCCGCACCCACCCTCGGGTCGACGAAAGCGTGCTCGGGGTCGTGGCAGGTGGCACAGGACTGGGTCCGGTCAAAGGACAGGGCCGTATCGTGAAAGAGGAGCTCCCCGACCTCGACCAGCGGCAGCGCCTGCTGCTGCTGCTGCTCGTCGCAGGCCGCGACGAGGACGACGAATGAGAGCCCGACGGCTCCACATGCACGCGACATCAACCACCTCCAGCTGGAGCGTGTCGGATCGCCCGCCCGGCCCCGGATGTCAGCTCGATGAGCGCTCGCCAACACACCGCGCGCTCGCTAACACACCGCGCCTTTGGATCTCAATATCATTTGCTCGGCGCCGAGCTTCCCACAAAGAGCGCGAAGCGATCGGCGGACGACGCCTGGGCGAACACGCTGCAGCCCACCTCGCGCGCCTTGTCCAGCAGCGGCGCGGGTCTGAAGGAGGCGTCGACCCTGACGACCTGGCCGGGGGCGAGGCCGCGTGCTCGCTTCAGCACGGGCCCCATGGGGCTCTGACCCGCCTCGAGGAGCAGGTCCGCGTCGAAGATCTCGACCACCTCGGCGCCAGTGACCCAGGCGGGCGCCTGCTCGGGGGGCGCCCAGTCCTCGTCGCCGCCGACCTCGCCCACATCGTCGACGGCCTGCCCCACGGCGCGCCGCAACGTCAGGACCAGGTCGCGCACGGGCTTACCCGCGACACCGGCCGCGCGCCGCAGCGTCGCGACCCGCGCGACGGTCCGCCGCAGGATGGGGTTGGTGAGCTTGCGAAAGGCCGGCGCGTAGGCCAGGAGCACCTCCTCGAGCTCAGGGTAGGCCTTCAGCAGCGCGCCGACCTTCGTGTCGGGCGTGATGTTCAGGGCGTGCCGGGTCGCGTCAGTCATAAGCGAGCAGCCTCCGCTCACCCGTCAGCTGCCGTGCGTCGGTGAGATCCTGGGTGACCTCGAGGGTGCCGAGGTAGCTCCCGGCGTCATCGCGCACCGCGAAGTAGCGGATGTGGACGAAGCGACCGCCGAGCTCGATCCAGAACTCCGCGACGTCCTGGCGTCCCGATCGGAAGTCGTCGACGATCTGGCGGACGATGTGGACGCTCGCCGGCGGGTGGCAGTGCTCGACCTTGCGCCCGATGACCGCCTTGGGGCGCACGAAGACGCGCCGGCGCCCCTCGCTGAAGAAGCGGACGCGGTCGTCGGCGTCGACGAAGGTCAGGTCGACCGGGAGCACCTTGAACATGGCCTCGAGCTGGGCGAGCTCGAGGGAGCCGGTCGGGAAGACGATGGCGCCGCCTGTGCCGCCTGTGCCCCCCGGCGCGGACATGGGGCCGGTGACGAGCCCGTCGGCCGCGCCATCCTCGGGGGCCGCGGGCGCCGTGGGCGTGGGAGGGACGTAGGGGCCCTCGGGGTCGACCAGGCACCAGCCGATCTCGGGCGACTGCCGCCAGACCTCGCCCCACTCGAGCTCGGTCAGGGTCTGCAGCGCCAGCGGCAGCAGGATCAGCTCCTCTTTGCGGATCATCTCCTCGAGGGCGTCCAGCGCGGGCCAGGCCACCGCCTCGTTCACCAGGCGCCACTGCTCCGCGGTCGCCCCCACGGCCCCGAGGGACTCGCCCAGGGCGCCAAGGAGCTCTCGCACCTCGTCGTCCTTGCCCCACATCACCGTCGAGGGGCCGGTGATCCCGTGCCGCTCCAGGTGCGGGAACAGCAGGTTCTCCTTGCGGGCGTAGTGCTTGTCGACGTCCATCAGCTCGTTGAAGAGGGCGCGCGCGGGGTCGAGCTGCGCGCCGCCCGAGGCGAGCGCGGCGAGCTCCTCACGGAGCGCCTTTGCGCGGGCCCCGAGCGCTTCGTTCTCGCGCCGGAAGACGTCGACCGGGTGCCCGGCGACGACCCCGACGTGCTCGCGCTCCACCAGCAGGCCGCTGACGACGTTGGAGTGCAGATCGCACATCTATCTCCATCAGCTCGTGGACGGGGACGCCCTCGTCCAGGAGCTGCTGCTCCATCGCCGCGATCTCGCCGGCGTCGCTCTGTCCGATCAGGCTCTGCAGCGCGTGGCGCACGGCCGGCACCGCCTCGCCCTCGTGCAGCCGGAGCACCAGCTCCTTGAGCGTGCGGATGCGGTGGGCGCGGTTGTCGATGAGCTCGCTCATGTCATCTCCTCGGTCGGCGGGCGTGACGCCGCCCGGTGGCTATCGGGGCGCGCCTCGGGGCTCGCCCCACCTGGGACGCAGAGCTCGAAGACGCAGGTATCCGTGGGGTCCGTCGCGAAGTGGCTGCGCACGGCGCGCGCGCCGAGGGCCGCCTCCAGGAACGCCAGCTCCAGGTGGCAGGGGATGCGGGTGGCGCCGGCCGCCCGTGGCAGCGGGCAGTGGCACTCGCGCAGCGTCACGCACCCCCCGTCGTCGCCTGGTGAGCGCTCGAGCGCCGGCATGAAGTGGCTGTCCTCGAGCAGCGCCCGCAGCGCCCCGAGGCGCTGGTCCACGGTCGGGCTGGGGCCGTGCTCGCGGGCCAGGCGCCTGTCGAGCTCCTCGCGACGCGCACCCCAAAGCTCGCTGAAGAACGCGGCGACGAGCGCGCCCTCTCCGCGCCCCTCGAGGAACGTCAGCAGCCGCGCCAGCAGGTCACCATCAGTCGTCGGGAAGGCGCGGCTGCCGAGCGCGGTGAGGTGGTAACCCATCGGCGGACGCCCACGCCCCTTCGTCTCGAGCGCGGCGCGGGCGACGAGCCCCGCCGACTCCAAGCGCACGAGGTGGGCGCGGGTGGCCGTCTTCGACAGCCCCAGCAGCGACCGCAGCCCGTCGATCGAGCTCGCCCCGTCGCGCCTCAAGGCGGTCAAGATCCGCGCCCTTGGGCTGGCCTCAGTACGCACGCGGTCCCTCGTTGCTGGTCGTTGACAGCCCTGACTCTCACCCGCCTGGAGCATAGTCGGCCACAGCCAATAAAATCCATAAGATTAGACTTTAATCTCCAAGACCCCAGCGTTCCTCCTTCGCGGAGCCGCGGCGACCGCCCCGCTCCGCCCACCTGAGGGGGCTCATGGCTCGCGGGGCTCATGGCGCGGGGCTCATGGCGCATGGCGCGGGGCTCATGGCGCGCAGCTTGCAACTTGACCACCACAGCGCTTTGGCGCTACTCCATCGGCTCTGTCGATAATGATATTCAAGTCTACGCCCGCCGCCGGGGGGACACCGAGGTTGAACGTGAGGCCCATGTGACAAGCCACCCCGCCCTGCTGGCCCTGCTGGCCCTGGCCGCCTCGCTGGCGGCGGCCTGCGGCGGCTCCTCCGGTGCCCACGAGACCGGCGATTGGGACCAGGCCGTCGCTCGGTGTGCAGCCCTGGCCAACGAGTGCCTCGCTCGGACCGAGCATCCACAGCTGTGCGACGCACGCTATGAGGACTGCCTCCGAGCCGCCGTGGGCGACACCACCGACGTCATCGGCCCCCCCGACGACGTGACCCGTGGCGACGCCTCGGCGACGGCCGCCGAGGACACGGTGGTGGCCAGCGAGGACGCTCAACCCGGCTACGACACGGGACACTACGACGATCCCTGCGACGACCTCGCGGGAAGCGGCAAGGACGCCCCGGACTTCGATCCCTGCGATTGCGTGGGCGACGACGGCAAGGACGCCCCCGAGTACGACCCCTGCGACCCGTGCGCAGGCTATTTCGACGGCAAGGACTCCCACTACGAAGACTGCGACGACGACGACGACGACGACGACGATGACGACGACGACGACGACGACGATGATGACGACGACTAGAGCGCTGCTCGTCTTGGTCGTGGCGTCGACCCTCGCCGCGGGCTGCGCGACGGCGGCCGCGGCCGGCTCCGAGGTGGCGGCCGACGTCTCGCTCCCCGACACGCCGCTGCCGGCGGTGGGCAGCGAGGCCCACCACGCCCTGGCCGACTACCGTGGCCGCGTCGTGCTCCTCGACGTCTGGGCCACCTGGTGCGAGCCCTGCCTCGAGGCGCTGCCGGTGTACGACGGCTGGCAGCGCGAGCTCGACGGCGAGGGGCTCACGGTGCTCGCGGTCAGCGTCGACACCGACGACGCCTCGGTCATCGACTTCGTCGGCCGCCACGACCTCGCGCTCACCGTGCTCCGCGACCCCGAGGGCACCTGGCCCGCGCGGCTGCAGGCGCCGACCATGCCCACCGCCTATCTCATCGGGCGGGATGGGCGCGTGCGCTCGCGTCACCCTGGCTTCCGGCGCAGTGATGTCCGCGCGCTCCGCGCCCAGATCGAGGCGGCGCTCGCGGCGCCGGGCCCCGGCGGCTCGTGATCGCGACCGCCACCCTCGTCGCGGCGGTGGTCGTGGCGACCGCCCCCGCGCCCGCCCGCGCTGACGCGCCGCCGGGCTTCACCAGGGTCACCGCCCAGGCGATGGGCACGCGCTTCGAGGTCGTCGCGTGGGTGGCCACGCCTGGGCAGCGCGACGCCGTCCGAGCCGCCCTCGACGAGATCGGCCGCCTCGAGGCCCGCTGGAGCCCGTGGGTCGAGGGCAGCGAGATCGCGCGCGTCAACGCGGCCGCGGGGCACCAGGCGGTGACCGTCGAGGCTGACACCCTCGAGCTCGTCGCGCGCTCGCTCCGCTGGTGCCGGGCGACGGGGGGGGCCTTCGACCCCACCTTCTTCGCCCTCGCTCCGCTGTACCCGCTCGCGGACGCGGCCGCGTTCGTCCCGCCAACGGCCGCCCAGCTCGCCGCGGCGCTGCGCCTGGTCGACTGCGCGCAGGTCACCATCGACCGCGCACGGAGCCGGGTCCGTCTGGGGCGGCCCGGGATGCGCCTGCATCTGGGCGGCAACGCCAAGGGCACGGCCCTCGATGCCGCCGCCGGTGTGCTCGAGGCCGCGGGCATCGACCGCTTCGTCGTCGACGGCGGCGGCGACATCGTCGTCCGCGGCGAGGGGCCCGGCGGCCCTTGGCGCGTCGGGATCCAGGACCCCCGCGCACCAAAGGGCACCGTCATCGGGCGTGTGCGCAGCAGCGGCGGCGCGGTCGCGACCAGCGGCGACTACGAGCGCTTCCTGGTCGTCGACGGGCGCCGCTACCATCACATCATCGACCCCCGCACGGGCGCGCCGGCCAGCGGCTGCCGCTCGGCGACCGTCGCGCTCCCCGCGGGCCCCCACGCCGCGGAGCGCGCCGACACCTGGGCCACGGCCCTGTGCGTCCTGGGCGCCACCGAGGGGCTGGCCCTGCTGGCGCGCCACGCCCCGCGCGCCCAGGCCGCGATCATCGACGCGGCGGGCGCGGTCCACGTCACCGAGGGCTTCGACGGCTGGGTGGAGGGCGCGCCCCCCACCGCGGCGAGGCAGGCGCCGTGACGCGACCGCGCGCCCTCACCGCCCTTGCCGCGGCGGCCGCGACCGCGCACCTGCTCGCGGGTGGCGCGGCCTGCGACGGCCCCATCAACTCGCCCCTCGCGCCGCGGCCGCGCGACCTGGGCTACTTCATCTGCGAGGTTCAGCCGGTGCTCGCCCGCCAGTGCAGCTTTCCGGCGTGTCACGGCAGCCCTGGCCGCGCGCTGTCCCTGGTCGCCCCGGGCCGCATGCGGCTGAGCGACGAGTACCCCATCGCGCGGCTGGCGACCCCCTCTTCGGAGCTGGCGGCCGGCACCCACCCGCCGCTTACCGCGGCCGAGCTCCGCTACAACTACGAGCAGGCCATGGCCTTCGTCAGCCCTGACGGCGACGCCGGCCGCTCGCTGCTGTTGGGCAAGCCCCTCGCGGTCGGCGCGGGCGGCCTCTATCACGCCCCGAACGCCGATGTCTTCGAGAGCGTGAGCGCGCCGGGCTACCAGATCATCGCCCGCTGGCTCCAGGGTGATACGCGCCCGCAGGGCTGCGAATGACGGTCGGCCTGGTCGCGCTCCTGTTCGGCCCGCTCGTCGCGTTCTCGTCGGCGGCGGGCTTCGACGCCGCCCCCTCGGTCGGCGGCGGCGGCGGCTACGCCTTCATCGGATCGCCGACCTCGCACGGGATGGGCTGCGCCGTCTGCCATCAGGGCGGGCCGGGCGACCGCGCGGCGGTGACCCTGTACAGCTGGCCGCCCGGGCTGTTCGAGGACGGCTGGGCCCCCGGCCGGGCTTACCGGATCACGGTCGACCTTCGGGACGAGCGCCGCGGCCTCGACCGCAACGGCGCCTGCGCCCACGGGGTCGCCGGCTGCAACCGGAACTCCTTCGTGGCTGAGATCCTGACCAGCGACCACGTCCCCGCCGGCCTCCTGTGCCCCGACGGTGATCCCCTCGAGGGCGACGCCTGCGCCTCCTCCAGCGGCGCCGAGACGACGCTCCTCGACGGCGGGGCCATCGTCGGCCGCTCGCTGAGCGCGCCCCCCGACTGCGGCGCCGCGGCCGCCGAGGGCGCCGAGTCCTGCGTCGACGTCGCCGCCTTCGAGGCCGCGGGCTACAGCCGCGCCGAGATCGACGCCTACATCAGCGGGCTCGTCAGCGGCTCGCGGCGCTGGCGCTTTTCGTGGCGGGCTCCCGCGGTCGGGGCCGAGCCCGTCCGGGTCTACCTGGGCGCTGTCGACGGCGACGCGGGCGCGCGCCTCGACCCGGCCTTTGCGGACTACCAGGGCGACGCGGTGGCCCAGCTCGCCTTGGAGCTGGCTCCCACCGAGCGCGCCATGGCCCCTTCCGGCGACGGCTGCCGGGGCGGCGGCGGCGGCGGCGGCGACGACGGCGGCGCCTGGCTATGGATCGCCGTGGCGGGCGCCGCGATCACCCTGCGCCGCCGCGGCCGCGCGGCGTCGGCAGCCGTCGCCGCATGCGCCGCCTGCGGAGCGCTCGTCGCCGCCCCGGCCCCGGCGGCGGCGGCGGGCGAGACCTCGTGCGACATCATCACCGGCGCCTCCTGCGCCTGGGGCGAGGGCTGCGACTGCGACGCTGACGGCTACGTGCGCCACCACGGCGAAGCGCGGAAGTACTGCCACTTGCGCCGCTGCCCCCTCGACGGCGACGACGACGACCCGACGGTGCTGGGGATCTCGTCGACCTACAACGCCGACGGCGACGGCTACACCCGCGCCTATGACTGCAACGACGACGACGCCTGCATCGACGGCGCGTGCGACGACATCTGTAGCGACGTCGCCGACCCCGCACCGCTCGGGGATACGAGCGCCGCGACGCCAGACGGCGCGACGGCAGCGGACGCGGCGGAGCAGGCCGAGGAGCTCGCCCGCTGGCTCCGGGCCGCGAGCGACCCGAACCGACCCTGGTCGAGCCCGGTCAACGGCGGCACGGTGACCCACGGCGAGCCCCCCGCGCCTGGCTGCGGCGGCGCAGGGGGCGACGAGAGCCCGCCGTGGGCCGCGGCGCTGGCCCTGATCGTCTTCGGCCTGCTGGCGCGCGGCGGGGTGCGGCGGAGCGGCCCGCGGATCGTGGCGGCGGTGCTCCTGGTCGGGGCCGCCGTGAGCGGCTGCTCGACCACTCGGCCGTGGCAGCGCGGGACGCTGGCGAAGCCGGAGATGACCTTCGAGGCCGACGCCCTGGAGGCGCAGCTCGAGCAGCACATGCTTCAGTACAGAGAGGCCGCCGCGGGTGGCTTCGGAGGCGGAGGCGGCGGGTGCGGCTGCAACTGATCGCGGGCGCCGTGGTGGCCTTGGCGGGTGCCGCGCCGGTGGCTGCGGCGCCGTCGTCGCCCGCGCC
>PDWJ01006727.1_pt1 | contig 11739 bp, 9 predicted proteins | sample 1430881 | NCBI WGS metagenome assembly PDWJ01 (sample SAMN01162460, study PRJNA174530) | Oral metagenome, whole genome shotgun sequencing project. | biome: Marine environment; feature: Marine mammal; material: Swab sample of the gingival sulcus; isolation source: swab sample of gingival sulcus... | reverse complement strand
AAAAAAGGCGACTCCAGTGGAGCCGCCTTTTTATTTTAGCAGGTATGGAGATACTATCTTCTTCTGTCGCCTCGACCTCGGCCACCGCCACCAGAGCGGCCCTTGTTTTGCGCGGCTTCGTAGTCAAACTCCTCTCCGGCTTCTTCCATCAAAACCGCCAGTCGGCTCAGGCGCAGTTTGCCGTTATTTTCAATGGCAATAACCTTGACCTTGATTTTGTCGCCTTCACCCAGAATGTCGGTTACATTTTGTACCCGTCCGCGGTCAAGCTGGGAGATGTGAACAAGCCCTTCAACGCCGGGCAAAATTTCAACAAATGCGCCAAAATCAACAATTTTTTTGACAATAGCCTCATAGGTTTTGCCCATTTCGGGTTTTTGGTCATAAAAAAGAACCATTTCTCTTGCCCGCTGAAGTGCATCCTGGGTAGGGGCAAAAATTGAAACCTTGCCGTCATCTTCAATGTCAATGGAGGCATCGGTTGCCGCAGTAATGGCCTTGATGTTTTTGCCGCCAGGTCCGATAACGTCACGGATTTTGCTTGTGTCCACGTACACAATGTCCATCTGCGGAGCGTAGCGGGAGAGTTCCTCGCGCGGTTTTTCCAGATTGCCCTGCATGGTATCAAGAATATGCAAACGAGCGTCCCTGGCCTGGTTGAGTGCCTTGCTCATGACTTCTGTCGGGATTCCGGCGATTTTGATGTCCATCTGAATAGCAGTGATGCCGTCTCTGGTTCCGGCAACCTTGAAATCCATATCGCCAAGGTGGTCTTCATCGCCCAGAATATCGGTTAGAATAAGGTACTCCCCTTCTTCTTTAATCAGGCCCATGGCAATACCGGCCACGGGTTCCTTGATTGGCACACCAGCGTCCATCAGCGAAAGCGTACCGCCGCAAACCGTGGCCATTGATGAAGAACCGTTACTTTCCATCACTTCAGACACAACTCGCAAGGTAAACGGAAAATCGTCCGCGTCCGGCAGTACCGGCGTCAGTGCCCGTTCGGCCAATGTTCCGTGCCCGATTTCCCGTCTGGACGGCCCGCGTAGCGGTCGTACTTCACCGACACAGTAGGGCGGAAAATTATAGTGGAGCATGAAACGTTTGTTTTCTTCTCCGGTCAGGGTTTCAATGCGCTGTTCATCGCGTGTGCTGCCGAGTGTGGCAATACAAAGCGCCTTTGTTTCTCCGCGCGCGAAAAGGGCGGAACCATGCGTACGCGGCAGCAGTCCTGTTTCAATGGTAAGTGGGCGCACCGTGGTCAGGTCGCGGCCATCGATTCGTGTTTTTTCAGTAACAATGCGTTTGCGCACAATGTCTTTTTCCTGCTCTTCCCAGATTGCGCCAAACTGTTTGAGGCGGTCTGGCTCATCCGCGAACTGTTCACGCAAAGCTTCCAGTACTTCTGTTTTGGCTTTGCTTTTTGCTGTTTTGCGGGCCATTTTTTCAGGCACTCGCAAGGCTTCAGACAGCGCCTCGCGGCCTTTTTCTACAATCAGCTCTTCCAGCTCCGTGTCTTTTGCCGGTACGCTGACCTGATATTTTGGCTTGCCGACCTGGTTCATCAACTCTTCCTGCATATCAAGCAGAGGCTGGAGTTGTGTGTGGCCCCAGGAAATGGCTTCGGCCACAGTGGCTTCCGGCAGGAAGTTTGCGCCACCTTCAACCATGACAACCGCGTCCCGACTGCCGGCCATCACCAGATTCAGTTCGCTGCGTTCCATGACATCACGGTCGGGGTTAAAGACAAACTCGCCGCCCACGTAACCTATTCTGGCTCCGGCAATTGGGCCCTGAAAGGGAATAGACGAGATTTGCAGGGCGGCGGAGGCTCCGGTAATCGCCAGCACGTCAGGATCATAGTTGGGGTCAGAAGACAAAACCGTGGCAATAACCTGGATTTCATTGCCCATGCCTTCAGGAAAGAGCGGTCGGATTGGACGGTCAATCAGGCGTGAAACAAGGGTTTCACGGTCAGTTGGGCGACCGATTTCGCGCCGGAAATAGCCGCCTGGAATCCGGCCGGCAGCGTAAATCATTTCCTGATAGTTGACCACAAGTGGCAAAAAATCCACTTCGCGGTCAAGCGGTTGACTTTGGGCTGTAACCAAAACAATGGTGTCCGCGCATTGAATCCAGACCGCGCCATCTGCCTGACAGGCCAGACGACCGGTTTCCAAAGAAATGGTGTGTTTTCCCATTGGGATTGAAACTTTTTTTACATCAAAAATATTAGCCATAAATTCCTCTTGATAGGGACAAATTGTATCCCCTGTTTTGTACGGTGGATGCGCGAATGGAAAGACACGCCAGCATCTGGCCTGATTTTCCATTCTCACATCCACAAGATAGATAAAAGGAACCGGACAGACGGCAAGGTCTGTCCGGTTTGTCATTTACTTACGCAGACCGAGTTTGGCGATAATGTCACGGTAACGCTGAATGTCTTTTTTCTTGAGATAATTCAGCAACATTCTTCTTTTTCCAACCAGTCTGAGCAGACCTGTACGGGAGTGGTAGTCCTTCTTGTGCTCCTTGAAGTGTTCGGTCAGGTAGCTGATACGAAAGCTCAAAAGCGCAATCTGGACTTCCGGTGAGCCGGTGTCACCTTTATGGTGACTGTACTGTTCAATAATTTCCTGTTTCTTTTCCGTTGTAATAGCCACAGCAATTCTCCTTGTGAAAGGGGTTAGTCCGGGGTGTTTTCCTGCCAGAGTCCGCGTAAGGAAGCCCAGTGAGGACGACCGTGTATTTCCTCGCACTGCGCGAGCGCGAGCGGTCTGCCTTCGCGGCTGTCAGTATCGCTCCACACCCTAACCGTTTCCCCAAGCTGTGGGCGAGGGATCGGATATAGGTGCCCTGAGAGCAGGTAACCCGGAAGGTTACAAAAGGAAGCTGAACCAAAATCAGCTCCACTGAAAAAATTTTAATCGGCTTTTCCTTTACCGGAACTTCCTGTCCGCGCCGCTGCAGGGTGTAAAGCGGGGTTCCCTTGTGTTTGGCCGCTGAAACAGGCGGCACAATCTGGGTTTTCAGGTCTTTCCAGGCCAGTACCTCCTGGCGGACATCTTCTTCCGAAAGATGTTGCCAGGGACTTGTCGCGACACATTTTCCCTGCCTGTCGTAACTGTCGGTTTCCTTGCCCAGTTCAAGCTGGCCCGAGTACACCTTGTATTCGCCCGAAAGATAGGGCGCTATTTTGGTTGCCTGTCCCAGCATGACCAGCAACACGCCGGTTGCCATTGGATCAAGGGTTCCGGCATGTCCGATTTTTTTTTGCCGATGTTCTTTTTTGAGCGTGTTTAAGCAGGCTGTTGACGTGGGGCCTTCCGGTTTATCCACAACAAGCAGTCCATGTAACTGTTTTTTTTGCTCTTTCAAGCCTCAACTTCCTTATGAAAAAGGGCTGTTTGCAGGTGGCGGACAATCATGTCTTCTGCCTGTTGCAGACTGGCTGCTATTCTTCCGCCAGCGGCATTCTTGTGTCCACCTCCTCCAAAATGGCAGGCCGTAGTCCGAATATCTGTATTTCCAAAAGAGCGCAAACTAAATTTTATCAGTCCATTTTGTTCTTCCCGCAAAGACAGGGCGGCCTGTACACCTTTTATCTGAAGAACCGAAGCCACCAGACCCTCACAGGCGCTGCCGTCTGTTTGGGTCTGTTTGAACATGTTCTGGCTCACGCCAACAACCGCTATCCGTCCCTGACTGTGCATGTGCAGTTCTTGCAAGGCCAGCGCGTGCAAACGGATTTGATTGGGTGTCCACTGGTTTTTGACCTGGGCGTTAAATGTGCCTGGATGAAGACCCTGGCGTAAAATTTCAGCCGCTATTTCCATTGTTCGGGGGCGGGTGCAGCCATAACTGAAATAGCCGGAATCCGTCACCAGTGCCAGATACACTGCCGCGCCAAGCCCGTCTGCAAGCGGAAAATCAAGCGCAAGGGCAAGTTCGCCAATCATTTCTCCAACAGAAGAGCGCTCAGGATCAACCCAGTTGAGGTCACCAAATTCGGGGTTGCCCAGATGGTGGTCAATATTCAGCACCCGACACTGCCTGAGCTTGCTTTCCAGTTTTTCGCCAACCCGATGCGCGTCTCCGCTGTCAACAATAATGACATTGGGCGGCATTGAGCGGGGCAGTTCCGAGCGTATGGGGGCTGGCAGTTCCAGCCAGTTAAAACGCTCAGGCAAACCCGATTCATTATACAGGACAAAGCGTTTGCCAAGTTTTTGCAGCAAAAAGCCAACAGCCACACTGGCACCAATGGCGTCTCCATCCGGCGCGAAATGACCGGCAACAAGAAAATCATCTTCTTTTTGAAGAAAATCAAGAATTGGCGAGAGATTATGTTGCATACACCATGTTTTCCAAAAAATCGTCCCAGACAAAACGCAGTTGAGGAATGCCCCGCAAACGAAGCCGACTGCCAAGCTGAGTGCGGAAAAAACCAGTTGCCTGCTTGAATCCCTGCTCAATTTCAGCCTGTTTTGCCTTGCCTTCAATGTGCGTGTACATGACCTCAACAATACTCATGTCTGTATTCATGCGCGCGCCCGTGATTGTAACCAGTTCCAGACGAGGGTCCGCGACTTCTTCGGTCAGGATTCGCCCCAGTTCCCTGGCTATCTGGTCAGCCTTTTGAAAGGCTCTGCGTGATTGCGCTTTTTGCATCTGCTGTTTCCGGTTTAATCCAAAGTGGCCTTTTCTTCCTTTTCTTCAAAGGCGTCAATAATATCGCCAACCTTGATGTCGTTGAATTTTTCAAGACCCGCGCCGCATTCAAAACCTTTGGCAACCTCGCGGGCATCGTCCTTGAACCGTTTGAGAGAACTGAGCTTGCCGGTATAGATAACAACTCCGTCCCGCAGCAAGCGCACTCCGGCGTTGCGTTTGAGCTTGCCGTCATTGACCATACAGCCGGCAATGGTGCCAACCTTGGGAACGCTGAATGTTTCAAGAACCGTTGCCTGACCAAGGTATTGTTCGCTGATTATCGGAGCGAGCATACCGGTCATGGCATCCTTGATTTCACCAATCAGCTTGTAAATAATGTCGTAGAAACGGATTTCAACCCCTTCCTGCTCCGCGATTTCCTTGACCTTGGCGGTTGGCCGGACATTAAATCCTATCAGGATTGCGCCTGAGGCGGCGGCCAGCAAAATGTCTGCTTCCCTGATTGCGCCTGTTCCGGCGTGAACAATATTGACCTTGATCTCGTCCGTGGACAGTTTCCCCAGCGAATCAATGATCGCGCCCTGCGAACCAAAAACATCTGTTTTCAGTACCAGATTCAGCGTTTTGACATCTTCATCAGCCTTGCTGGCCAAAAATGTTTCGAGTGTAACCTTGCTTTCCGCTGCCAGCGCCTTGGCCCGTTGTTTGGTCTGGCGGGTTTCGGCGATTTTGCGCGCGATTTTTTCATCGGCCACAACAACAAATTCGTCTCCGGCCTCCGGCACGCCTTCCATTCCCAGTACTTCTACCGGTATTGACGGGCCGGCGTACTTGATTTTTTTGCCCTGGTCGCTGAACAGGGCGCGCAGTTTACCGCTGTGGACGCCGCAAACAAAGGCGTCTCCCTGATGAAGGGTGCCTTCCTGTACCAGAACAGTGGCAACAGGGCCGCGTCCTTTATCAAGCTTGGCTTCAATAATATGACCAAGCGCGCGTTTTTCAGGGTTGGCTTTCAAATCCAGCACTTCCGCCTGCAACGCGACAAGTTCCAGCAGGTCATCAAGGCCGGTTTTGGCCTTGGCTGACACTTCGGCAAAAATGGTTTCTCCGCCCCAGTCTTCAGGAGTCAGGCCAAGTTCGGCCAGTTCCCGTTTCACGCGGTCGGGGTTGGCGCCTTCCTTGTCAATCTTGTTGACAGCAACGACAATGGGAACGCCCGCAGCCTTGGAGTGGCTGACAGCCTCCCGTGTTTGTTCCATAACACCGTCATCAGCGGCAACAACCAGAATAACAAGGTCGGTAATTTGCGCACCACGGGCGCGCATGGCGGTAAAGGCTTCGTGTCCCGGAGTATCCAGAAAAACAATTTCTCCCCGACTGGTCTGCACATGGTAGGCGCCAATATGCTGGGTGATGCCGCCGGCTTCCCCTTTTGTAACACTTGACTCGCGAATGGCGTCAAGCAGTGAGGTCTTACCGTGGTCAACATGGCCCATGATTGTGACAACAGGAGGACGGGATTTAAGCTGGTCTTCTGTGTCTGGTTCTTGCGTGAGAAGAAAAGAGTCTTCGTTAAAGCTGAAACTTTCAACTTCAAAATCGTATTCAACCGCAATCAGTGAGGCCGTATCAACATCAATGGACTGGTTGATGGTGGCCATAACGCCCATGCCAAACAAAAGCTTTATGATTTCCTGGGCCTTGACGCCAAGCTGCTGGGCCAAGTCGCCAAGCCGGATATGGTCTTCCATTCTGATTTTGCGCTTGGATGCCCGAAGCGGCTGGGTAACAGGCGCTTGCTCTTTGACCTGCTTTTTGGTGGGCTTGCTCTTTTTGACCGGCTTTTTTCGGGGTTGCGGTTTTTGGGCGGTTTCCTCGTTTTTTTCCGACCACAAATCCTGTACTTCTTCGGTGTCATCGTGATAGAGTTCTGCGGCTTCAACAATCCGTTTGTCTTTTTTCCGCATTCCCTTGGCTTTTTTCTTTTTGGGCCCCGCCTCGTCCTTGTCCATATCCTTTTTGGGGAAATCGTCTTTTGGAGAGTGGGAGGGCTTGTGCGATGGCTCAAATTGCTCAACCGGTTGGGGGCGGGTTTCTTTTTTCCTTTCCCTGACAACAGGGTCAGGACGGGAAATAATCCGCGCCTGCGGAGCAGCTTCCGGCTGCTGTTTTTGTTGGGGGCGCGCTTCTTTTTTGTTTTTCTTTGGAGCGTCAGCAGCAGTCTTGTCCGTTTTATCTGTTTTGTCAGACGCGCTTTGCTCTGTTTGAGGCGTGTCGTCCTTCTGCTGCTTTGCTTTTTCGGGAGCAACAGGCGCGGCTTCCTGGACGGGGTTTTCCTGCTTTTTGGCTGTAGGCTCTTGCGCGGCCTGTTCTTCGCGGAGCGCGGGAGTGTCGTCCTGTTCGGCAGGTGGCGCAACTTCTTCCTTTGCGGCCGCCCTTGTTCTTTTCCGCCGAATGATGACCTTTTGGGATTCCTCTTTGGGAGCTTCTTCCGTCTGAGGAGTCTTGCCACCCTTTACGGCATCGCGCACGAGTTGTTCTTCCGCGACCGACAGGCTGTTTGCATGGCATTTGCCTGTAATTCCTTTTTTGGCAAGAATTTCAATCAGCTCTTTATTGCTGATGTTGAGTTTTTTTGACAGTTCATTCACTCTCATTGTGCTTTTTTCGCTCCATTTTTTACTTTGCGACCGGGCCGGAAGCGCGTTTTTTTCTTCTGGCAAACAGGAGACTGACAAAAATAGTAGCCTCGTCCTTCTTTTTTTGAACCGTCATCAGGAACCAGATATTCCTGTGTCGGGTGCGTAAAGCGTTCCAGTTCGTGCTGGGCAAATTTCTGGCGGCAAATGACGCAGGTTCTGATTGGCGTATGTCTGGCAGTCATTGTCGGTTTTTTGCCCACGCTGTTATTCTTCTTCCGTTTCAACGTCCCGCGTGTCTTGTTCCATTTGCAAAAGATTGACGGCGGCCTTGAGGGAAGCCATTTTTTCTTCTGTCATACCCTCTATTTGCTCCAGGGCCTCAGGTTCCGCTTCGACAATGGATTCCAGGCAGTCAAAACCCGCTTGTGTAAAGTTGTCCACCGGAAGTTCTGTCGCACTGGCAAGCTGCGTCATTTGCTGCTTGTTTGTGTTCGCGTCCAGATAGCGGCTTTCCGTCAGAACGTCTATGCGCCAGCCAAGCAGTTTGGAGGCCAGTTTGACGTTTTGGCCTTTTTTGCCAATGGCGGGAGTCAGTTGGTCATCAGGAACAATGACTTCCAGTGTTTTTTCGTCTTCGTCAACAAAGATGCGCGAAACCCTGGCCGGCGACAGGGCGTTGACCGCGTAACTGGCAATATCAGGGTGCCACACAACAATGTCAACCCGTTCGCCGCGCAGTTCCTGTACAATATTGTGGATACGTGAACCACGCACACCAACGCAGGCGCCAACAGGGTCAACTTCGTTTTCCCTTGAAATAACAGCCAGCTTTGCCCGTTTGCCAGGGTCTCTTGCCGCGCCCATAATCTGGACGATACCGTCTGATATTTCCGGCACTTCCTGATGAAAAAGAGCCTTCAGGTAATCAGGGTGCGAGCGGCTGATGATAATTTGCGGGCCTCTTCCTTCCTGGCGGACATCAATAATAAATCCCTGTACACGGTCATTGCGGTGAAAACGCTCGCCTGGAATCTGTTCTTCACGGGGGAGGAGCGCGTCTGTGCGGCCAAGATTGATAACCCAGCCGGTACGGTCGCGCCGCTGCACGTTGCCGCTGATGATTTCGCCCGTTCTGTTTTTGTATTCTTCGTAGATAATCTTTTGTTCCGCGTCACGCATACGCTGAATAATAACCTGTTTGGCTGACTGGGCCGCGATTCTGCCCAGGTCCTTGACTTCGAGCTTAAAGCCGACTTCATCTTCGAGTGTGACGCCAGGGTCGTGCTGTTTGGCGTCTTCCAGAGCGATTTCTGTTTGTTCGTCTTCAACTTCTTCAACAACAACCTTAAACTGGTACACCTCGATTCGTCCTTCATCTTCGTTGAAGCTGACTTCAATATCGAGTGTGTCGCCAAATTTTTTGCTGACAGAGGAACGGACTGCTTCTTCCAGTGTTTCTATCAGCGTGGCACGCTCAATGCCTCTGTCCTTGCTGATTTGGTCTATGGTTTTTTTTAGCTCCATGTTCAGGCTCATGGACCCTCCTCATTTTTTATGTGTTCGGAAATACAAAGGAATAGACAAGACGGGCTTTTTTTACTGTGCCCCATTGCAAACGGGCGTCTTGTCCATCAACTTCAAGTAAAAAATTTTCTTCTTCAACCGCCTTGAGCGTTCCGGTGTAATGTTTGCGCCCCTCCGTGCAAGGCAGACATTCTATCTTTATTGTTTGGCCAATGTAATCACGCATCTGGTCAAGGGTGAAAAAAAGGCGCTCCAGACCAGGAGAAGAAACTTCAAGCGTGTACGCGCCGGTTATGATATCTTCCGCGTCAAGAATAACACTGAGTTCCCGACTGATGGTAGAGCATTGTTCAATGCTGGCTCCCTTGTCCGAGTCGATAAATATTCGCAGGGTCTTTTTGTGTCCCGCCTTGCCATTCAAGCTGATTCCCCACAGCCGCAAACCGTTTTCAGCGCAAAGAGGAACCAGAATTTCTTCAAGTCGTTTCTGTGTTTGCTGTATTTCCATGCCGCCTTGTCCCAACCGAAAAAAAAAGTGGACCGTAAGGCCCACTCCTTTAAAGTTATTACATATTCAGGAGTGGAGCGGGAGACGGGGATCGAACCCGCGACACCAAGCTTGGGAAGCTTGTACTCTACCAACTGAGCTACTCCCGCTCTGCTAAAACCCAATTTTTTATCCCTAACCTTTTTTTCTGTCAAGTTAGGCTTCCTTGAAGAGTTACTTGTTCAGTCCATGTTCACGCCATACTGAGTTCAAGTTTGTGTTTTATTTCTTTCCAGTCAGGGCAGACAGATTCGAGAAGGGTATAAAATTCAGGGCCATGATTACGGTATTTCAGGTGGCACAATTCATGTGTAACAACATAATCAATGCATTCTTTCGGCGCTTTTATCAGGTCGGTATTGAGGGTTACTGTTCCTTTGGGAGAAAGGCTTCCCCATCTTTTTTGCATCCGTTTGATGGAAAGCTGAGGCTGGTTGATACCGGAGGGATGAAATTTTTGCCAGCAACGCTCCATACTCTTGGCAAATTGAATTTGTGCTTTTTTAACGTACCAATCGTTTAAGAGTTTTTGGATGATATTTGGGGCCGGTTCGTTTCGGCAAGTGATATGAAAGAAGCCACGGGACAGTTTAACTGAATTTTTTGTTCCTTTCGCCAGTTTCAGGCGGTATTGTTTTCCAAGGTACAGGTGGGTTTCGCCGTTTACGAAACAGCGAGGAGGTGTTTTTGGCGTGAACTGACTAAAATAATTGAATTGTTTGAAAATCCAGCCTGCCCGTTTTTTTATTTTCTTTTCTATCAATGCAATATCGGAGTGCAAGGGGGCTTTTACAACAACGGTATTGTCAGGAAAAACGGCAATCTCCAGCGTTTTTCTGTTGCGGTACAACAGACTGAATACAATATTTTTGGGACCGTAAGCAATCGAATGTTTACTGTCATACATGAAAGGTTTCATCAGTTGAAGCTCCTGCGCCTTGCTGTCTGCAAAACCTTTTCAATAATGGCGTCCATTTGTCTGGGGGTAAGCTGAATACCTCTTCCTGTTTTGAGTTCATCATAGAGATAATCATCAATCTCGTTTATTGCCTGTTTTTGCGCGTCTTCATCATCCCAGAAGTGAACCTTCCCGTGTTTTTTTAATATGTCATCAACGGCAATTGCTGTATCTGCCGTAGCTGATTCCAGTTTTTCGGGAGCGAGTTGGTGTTGTTCAAAAAATGGTTTCAGGAGTCCGAAATAGGCGATGGCATCTTCATTTCCAGAAAGCGTATCGGGTATATCATCGTGTACATTGCCAACAACCTTGCCGCGAATGTCCACGATTTTATCCAGATACTCCAGGTCAGATATTCTTCTGGCCCTGAAATTTTCAATCGCCTGCTGAATCAGCTTTGAAAATTTTTCGTAAAAGGCAGGGTCTTCGTCCATCTTTTCGGTGATGATCTTTTTCATGGCGTGGGCAATTGTATCAGCCTTTGAAGCCGTTGTTTTTTTGGTCTGGTAGATGCCTTGTTCCTCTTTGACCTGATGGAACATTTTGTCATCAAGGATATTGACAGGTTCATTGAGCTGAATAACCTCGTTGGCTCCAATATGTGTGTTCAGCAGCTTTTTGATTTTGGGCTCGTAGTCCCGATAGTCAATTGCCTCGGCGTAGCGCAGCTTGACAGAGGATTTGAGAGACTGGAATTTTCGAAGGTCTGTCTTGTATCTGGATAGAGTGTGCTCATCGGTTTCAAGAAGGAATTTTTCACAAGAGAGTGCTATGCCAAGGGTTTTTCCAAACTCCGAAAGACGATCGTAAAATTCTTCTCTCAAGATTTTATCGGCAAGGAGTACCTCGTACGCCTCTTCATCGTATGAATGCCTGACCGTTTTGAAGAGTTCCCAAAGATTGGAATAACGGCTGGGGAGTTTTTCCATTTCGGCATGAATGGACGTAAGCGTTCCAGCCAAATCGGATTCATCGAACCCTTCAAGCGCGCTGTACATGGTGAGCGCTTTATCCAGTTCTCCAAGGACGCTGGCGTAGTCAACAATAAAGCCAAATTCCTTTCCTTCATGAAGACGGTTGACCCTGGCAATTGCCTGGAGCAGGGTGTGTTCCTTCAGCCTTCGGCACAAATACATCACTGTATTGATTGACGCGTTAAACCCCGTGAGCAATTTATCAACAACAATAAGAATTTCAGGTTCATCGCTGTGTCGAAATTGATCAGTGATTCGGGTTGTATATTCTTTTTCGCTGCCATAACGCTTCATCATCTTGTGCCAGAAATGTACGACCTCATCTGTTGGCTCATCATCATTTTTTTCATAGCCTTCACGAAGATCCGGCGGCGAAATAACAACCTCGGAACTGACAATGCCAATCTCATTGAG
>PDWJ01018017.1_pt1 | contig 11741 bp, 14 predicted proteins | sample 1430881 | NCBI WGS metagenome assembly PDWJ01 (sample SAMN01162460, study PRJNA174530) | Oral metagenome, whole genome shotgun sequencing project. | biome: Marine environment; feature: Marine mammal; material: Swab sample of the gingival sulcus; isolation source: swab sample of gingival sulcus... | reverse complement strand
CAGGTGTCCGAAGGGCGTCGGAGAAGATCCGGTCCATCTCACGGAAGGGGTCGAAACGGGTGCTCATGGAGTCCTCCTCGTGGTCTCGAGCTCGGCTTCTGGGCGGGCAGCGGCTTGGCACTCTGCCCTCGAGAGTGCTAACAACGGGATGATGTGAGTTATTCCTCATCAGTGAAAGTCGCGTCTCGACGGTCGACTGAAGCGGGCGTAGCTGCAGGGACATTCGACGGGACGCTGTCGGAGTACTCGTGGTAGTTGTGGCGGCGGTCCCTCCTATCGATCACCCGTGGGTGAGACACCGATGGTGTTGGCCTGGGAGACTGCGGGGTCTAAGTATGACCCAGATCATCTCGCGCCTGGCTTATCGTGAATTACATTGACAAGAGCCATGATTCACGACGCTACGGCCCGAACCTATCACCGCGCCGAGGCTTCTTGCCAGGTTGATCACGTACAGTCCCCCCCGTGTCCGTAAACCCCAGCGCCGACGGGGTCCTGAACCACTGAGAGGGAGCAATGGCACGAATACACACCATCGGAGCCGGCGTTGTCGGGGCCCCCACCGACAAGGGATTCCTCCAGCACGGCTATGACGTGCGCTTTTTCGACGCTGACCCCGACCGAGTGCAGGGGTTGGCCGCGCAAGGGCTATCTGTCGATCTCCCCCATCAGATCGCCCTGTCGGACGCTGAGGCGGTCTTCATGTCCGTGACCGCGTTGACGTCGGCGAGCGGCATCGACCGAAGCCACGTGCACGTGGCCAGCGATGCCATAGTGGCCCGTGACGCGGTCAGCTGGGATGTGCCGGAGGTCGCCACCCACCGCGATTGGGCGCGACGCGATGTTCCCCAGTGGGGCGGGCGCGGTGTCCGCAATGCCTGAGTCCTCCGTTATTGCGGTGCTTCAGTGGTTGCTCTTCGCCTTCTTCCTCATCCCGACCGTCGAGGTCTTGCTGATGATCCTGGGTGCTGCTTGGGCGCGATGGCTTTACTTGCGCGCCCCCGGTAAGTTCACCCACCTGATCATTCAGATCACCTCGGTGGGACGCGAGCCGGAGCTCGTACAACGCACAGTTAACGAACTACGTGGCTACGGGCTGCCGATGAGCTACGAGGTGTGGGTGGTGATTGAGCCCGGCCACTTCATTGACTATGAGAACGCCGACCGGGTAGTCGTCGTGCCGAGGGACTTCGAGTGCCAACCCATCGACAAGGCGCGAGCCCTGGAATACACGAGGAGGCTGCGTGCCCTGATTTATTGCAGTTGTACACAGGGTGTTCTGCAGCGACCTCTATTTGTCCATGGTGAAGGTTTATGTATTACGGGCAGGGCCGAGGAGATCGTTACTTGGGACAGGCCGATCGTGGCCTCGGACGATCTCGTCTTCGGCACCAATGCGGCCCATCTTGGATTGAGCTGGGGCTACTTCCACGCGGCCATCCAGCTGGTCTCGCCATGGACCTTCAGGGAGTCGCTGAATCAGCGCTGGCGCTGGACCTGGGGTAACTTCGACGCGATCGCCGATCGGGATATCGTGCCGTTTTGGCCGGCGATGTTCAAAGCGGCGAAGTACGCTATCGGGTTCGCGTCTGTAATTGCCTCATCCACAGGGGCCATCTTGCTGCTCACTGGCATCGCGAAGGTGCCACCGCAGGTGCACAAGGTGTTTTTGGTTTCGCTTGTGTTGTGGTTCGTCAGCTACGGCCTGTGTGGATGGATTAATGCAGGCGGCGCCCCAAACCGCCAGTTGCACTCTCGCAGCTATTGGTGGCGCCGGATCGGCCAGTGCCTGCTGGCCACAATTCTGACCCCCGTTACGGCGTTGGCTCCCGTCTTAATTATCGGTGCTTCGGTGTTGCGTGGTCGGCCCCGCAAATTCGTCATGATCACCAAGGCGAACGATGCCATGAAGCTGGTGCCCAGTTGATTAAGCATCGACTCAAATACGATAGCCAATCCGACCTCGACAGGTTCATGCAGCGGCGGCGCTTTATCGGCTTAGTCGCCATCCTCTGCCTCGTGGCTGGGGTGATCGGTGGGTACCTGTCGTTGGCCTTGGGCATCCGCCCAGTCGAGGTGTCCAGGTTCGCCCACGCCGAGCGCGCCCCTTTCATCGAGTCTTTCGATCCGATCGCTTTGGTTACCTCGGGGCGTTCTGCGGACGCCCGCGGGCTGGACTACCCGCCATCTGAGTTGGACTTGCGAGCCATTATCATCACGCCCGAGGAAGTGCGACTGCTCATCTCTGGCACGACGACAAGAGTGCTCGCCGGAAGGCATGCCTGGACGTTGCCAGACCTTGCCGCCGCCATCGCCGACCCGAACTGGATCACGCCGCCCGGGCCGAGCCTTGGCGCCGGACAGGGCTATCGGCTGAATAGTGCGCTGATCGTTGATCGAGGCTCATTGCGGATCGGCCCTGGCGTGCCCCGCCTAGAAATGACTGATTCGCCGAGCGTGTTCATCGGAGCTACGAACGGGGCTCTGTTGAGATTCACCGACGTGCACGTGGACGCCATGCGCCCCAGTGATCCATCGGTGCCCGACTACCAGCCGTTTGTCATGGCCACGGACGGATCGAGGATGGATATTTCCGGCTCTCGATTAACGAACCTGGGCTGGGACTGGAACTACAGCTACGGTGTCTCGTGGTCGCAACGGGCATCCGGCTTCGTGACGGATTCAAGCTTCGACAACAACTTCATCGGTCTTTACACTAACAATGTGCATGACCTGACCGTTACTGATTCGCAGTTCAATAGTAACCAGCTCTATGGAGTGGATCCGCATACGTATAGTTCTGGCTTGGCGTTCATCCGGGTGACCGCCGAACGCAACGGCGCGCACGGCATCATCTTCGCGGACAACGTGGTGAACTCGTCAGTGAGAGATTCCGTCTCGCGTTTCAATGGTGAAAATGGGATAATGATGGATGAGGAGTCCACCGACAACGTTATCACCGGTAACACTGTGACCGACAACGGCGGGGACGGTATCGTCACCGCCGACTCCGGAAACAATTTGTTCGAACAAAACACAGTGGAGCGCAATCGGGTCGGAATGCGGATCGATCCCGCCAACACTGATACCACCTTAGCCCACGACAACAGGTTCGTTGACAATGCTTTAGCGGTGCAGAACATCGTTCTCGACGAATCGAACACCCAACAAGCCAACGGCGGGCAGTGGCTCCCCGATCGACTGCGCGTGGTGTGGGCCATTGTCGGGGCGTCGTTAGTGGGTGTGGTCGGGTGGGCCGCGCTGCTCACCATGGGACGACGACGGAGTCTCGCATGAGTCTGCTGTCGGGTGGCAGGGGCCGTCTCGGCCGATTGGCGCGTGGGACGGTCACCGCGTGTCTACTGGCGTCGGCGGGCTGCTCGGCGGCCGACGCAGACCGGGAAACATCGGGCGCAGGCGCCGCCGTGCCGGCCGGTGTGCTGGACCTGTCGCCGTGGAAACTCGCGCTTCCCGAACCCGCGGATGATGGGCACTCCGTCGAACTCGCCGGCCCACAGCTGCAAGAGTTCAGCAGTCCGTCATTTCGGCTCGATGCTGCCGGGGACACCGTGTTGTTTACCGTGCCGGTGGGAGGGTTCGTCCAAGCCGGCTCGCAGTTTGCCCGAACCGAGTTGCGGGAGTTGAACCCTGACGGCTCGCGTGCGGCGTGGTCAGCGGCTAACGGTCGCCACGTGCTAGCGGTTGAGGGAGCGATCCTCGCCGTGCCCCCGGTGCACCCGTCGATCGTGGCCGCGCAGATCCACGGCACTGATGAATACATCGCCTTGATCCGACTAGACCGGGGACGACTGTACGTCAAGACCAATGACTCGATCACTGGTGAAACTCTCGATCCCGACTATCGGTTGGGACGTCGTTACCGGTTGCGGATCCTTGTCGAGCAGGATGAGGCCGTGGTCAACTACGCTGCGCTCACCGGCGAGGGAAACGAGCCGCCGATCCAGAGCACAGTACGCCTGCCGGTCAGCTGCCGCCGTTGCTATTTCAAAGTGGGGGCTTACCTGCAGACGAACCAGACCTTGGGTGATGACGCCTCGTCACAGGGCACGGTGGCGGTGTCGTCGCTGCGGGTGAAACACGAGGAAGCTGCGAACAGCGTCGCGACCTCGTCCCCATCTAGATAGGTGCAATTAGATAGGTGCAATGAGGTGAGTCCACGAGGGCGGTGCTGCGTGGAGCCGCCGGCCAGGATCCCGGGCAACCGCCGGGATCCGATCGAGGCGAGTTGTTCCCGCGGGAGTGCTGGGACAGACTGGCGAAGTGACCCTGGACCACGACGACCTCGGTTATCCCGTCCCGTTGGCCCGAGCGCCACGCCGAGTCGTGAGCTCGAAGAACCCCCATATAGCCCGGATTCGCGAGCTGGCTCCCGACCTCGTCATCGCCAACGAGGAGGAGAACCGCCGCCGCGACGTCGAGGCCCTGCGCGCTGCCGGTGTGCCGGTCTGGGTGACCGTCGTGTCCAGCGTCGACTCCGCCCTGCAGTCCCTGGAACGCCTGCTGGCGGTCCTGGAAGCCCCGGACCGCGAGTGGCTGGGGCAGGCGCGGCACGCCTGGGCGGCACACCCGCCCGGTCGGCCGACCCGGCATACCGCTGTCGTGGCGATCTGGCGGCGGCCATGGATGTGGCTGGGCCGGGACACGTATGCCGGGGACGTGCTCGCGCGGCTCGGGGTGGCCAACGCTCTCGGCGACGGCGGAACGGACGGCGAACGTTACCCGCGGGTCGATCCGGCCGATCTGCCCGCCCACGACCTCGTGGTGTTGCCGGACGAGCCGTATGCGTTCAACGCCGACGACGGTCCCGAGCAGTTTCCCGGTGAACGGATCATGCTCGTCGACGGGCAAGCGCTCACCTGGTACGGCCCCCGGATGATCGATACCCCTGCGGTGGTCAGCCGGGCATTGACCGCCGCGTCGCCGGGTGGCAGCGCTAATCGGGAGTGATCCGGCCGATCCGGCGGCGAACTGCCGCGACCAGGCTCGTCACGTCCGTGACGCGGGACAGCTCCAGATCGAGCTGGGTCGCCACGTCGAGGACGGTCGGCTGCCGCAGCCGGGCTGCGGCGATCAGCTGGGCGTCGGACAGCAGGTCCGTGGGCTCGCCGTGCCGGATCCGCCCGTCGACGAGGATGGCCACTGAATCGGCCCACCAGAGCGCGAAATCGATGTCGTGGGTGGCGATCACGACGGTGGTGCCGGCGCGGAGCAGGCTCTCCAACGCACCGACCATCTCGTCCACGCCTTGCGGGTCCAGGCCCGCCGTCGGCTCGTCGAGCAGCATGACACTGGGCTGCATCGCCAACGCTCCGGCGATTGCGACTCGCTTGCGCTGGCCGAAGGACAGCTCGTGGATCGGACGGTCGGCGAGGTCTTCGATGGACAGCACGGCGAGCACGTCAACCACCCGGCGGCGCACGTCCTGCTCGGGCAGGTCGAGGTTGATCGGTCCGAAGGACACGTCGCGGAACACGTCGGCGGCGAACAACTGGTCGTCAGGATTCTGCGCGACCAACTGGACGAATTGCCGATGGCTACGCAACCCGGCCCGGCCGTAGTCCACGGCTCGACCGTCGACCTCGACGCAGCCCCCGTCCGGTTCGATCGCCCCCGACAAGCTGCGCAGCAGGGTGGTCTTGCCCGAGCCGTTCGCGCCGAGCAGTGCCAGGCGCTGACCACTGGGGACCGCCAAGCTCGCACCATCGAGGACCAGCCGGTCCTCGAAGGCGACCCGGAGCTCGCGGGCACTCAGCTGGCGCTGACTCACTGGGTCACGGTCCAGAACAGCGAGCCGGCCACGAGCACACCCAACAACCCAATGCTGCCCAGCAAGAACCGCAACGACCGGGTCTTGACCGGCTCGAGCGTACGCAACGAGTCGACGTAGCCTCTTCCGGCCAGCCCCGATTCGAGCCGCCGGGCCCGATCCCACGAGCGGATGAACAGCACGGCCATCCCCATAGCGGCCGAGCGCATAGCAGCTCTTCGGGTCGCGTATCCGAGGCGCGCTTGCTGCGCCTGATGGATAGCACCGGCACCTTCCAACAGGCCGAAGACGAACCGGTAGATCAGACTACCGATCGACAGCAACGGCATCCAGATGATCCGGCCCAGGCGGGCCGGACTCACCCGGATCGGGCCGAGGAGCAGGACGAGACTGACCAACCCCACCCCTGCGGCCCCAGGCACCGGAGGCAGCGACACCGCCACCAGGAGTAGGCCGAGCGAGAGCACTCCTTTATCCCGCACCGACCGCGCTCGCCATGGGCTGGACCAGGCCGCCTGATCCAGTGCCAAGCCGTGTGCCATCAGTCCATCGACGGCGGAGTTGCTGGGCTCGCTCCAGACGGCTGCTGGGTGCCTTCGCCCGACGAGTCCTCATCGCGCCGACGGGCCCAGAGGGCACCGACAGCGAAACCGAGGACGCCGCCGCCGATAGCGGCCTGCAATGCGAACAGGCCTGACTCGACTTCTCCGGACTCTGGCTCGAAGAAGGGAGAGAACCACGGTTCGTGGCCCGACTCCTCGATCACGGACGTGGCCGCCGAGTCGGTGCCGGCGAAACGCTCCTCGGGATCGGTGCGTTGCCCGCCGAGGACGAAACTCACGCCGAAAATGACCACGAGAGCGAGCAAGAGGATGACATTGGTCCAGGCTTTCCGGGTCATCGGGCCACCGCCTCGGTCGTGGCGGCGCGCAGGACCCCGAGCCGGATCAGCTGAGGCTTGGCGATGTCGGTGAGCACCCGGAAGAGCAGGACACCGAGGATGCCTTCGGCGATGGCCAACGGGATCTGGGAGATCGCGAAGATGCTGAGGAACTTGCTGATCGATCCGGCCAACCCGGAGGTCGCATCGGGGTATGCCAATGCGAGCTGGAGGCTGGTGACCAGGTAGGTCGCGAAGTCAGCGAAAGCCAGTGCCAGGAAGATCCCGACACTACGGTTCCATCCGAGACCCCCGGACAGGCGCCAGGCGGCGTACCCGATCCACGGCCCGACGATGCCCATGCTGAACACGTTCGCCCCGAGCGTGCTCAGCCCGCCGTGTGCCAGCAGGAGCGCTTGGAAGATGAGGACCACCGTTGCGACGAACGACATCAAGGGTGGTTTGAACAGCACAGCCCCCAGGCCGGTCCCCGTCGGGTGAGAGGAACTGCCGGTCACGGACGGCAGCTTGATCGAGGACAGGACGAAGGTGAACGCACCGGAGGCGGCCAGCAGCAGTCGCGAATCGGGGTGTTCCTTCAGGCAACACAGTGCCCCAATGGGAGGAATCCTTCGGCAATATGCATCGGCAGAGTTCCCTTTCTAAGGTGACGTGGCCTCAAGGAACCGTCGCCCGCGCACGTATCTGGCTTCCCATCACTGGGTCACAGTGGCCCGACCGCCCCGGATTCACACCGGGTTCCGTGCCACGGACGGCCTTTTCATGATGGCACACCGCGTCGGCCAGAGGAGCGTTGAGGGGCGGAGTGTCGCAGCGATGGATAGGGCCGGCTCGGCCGGAGATGGGTAGGGGGTCGCGGGGGTCACCCGGGCGCGCAAGTCATGGTTTTACAGCGGCCCAACTCGTCACAGTCCGAAGTGGTCGGTAACCGACGAACGAGCCGAGCGGTTCGGCCGTCTCGACCGCGATTCTGGTCAGCTCGCCACCCCGAGCCCGGTATGCCGCGAGCAGCCGGCTGTCGGAGTCGGCGGTCACGCTGTGCACGACCAACCTGCCGCCCGGGGGCAGGACGTCCCAGCACCGGTCGAGGGTCGCTTCTCCGATACCGCCGCCGATGAAGATCGCGTCCGGTTCCGGAAGGTCGGGCAGCACACCGTCGACGGCGCCCAGCAGCACCTCGACCCGGTCGGCGACCTGTAGCGCGGTCGCGTTCGTCGTGATCCGCGAGGCTCGATCCGGGTTTCGTTCCACGGCTACCGCACGGTTACCGGCGTGCAGCCGACACCATTCGATGGCCACCGACCCGGTGCCGGCGCCCAGATCCCACAACAGTTCGTCACCCGCCGGGCTGAGCATGGCAAAGGCGTAGGCCCGCAGCGCTCGCTTGGTGAGCAGACCATCGGTCGCGAAGGTCTGGTCCGGCAGCCCCGCGGTGAGCTGGGCACGACTGGGGCCAGGCGTGTTCATGAGCGGGAATGCTAGTCGGTGCCACTTACGGCAGAATCTCCGGCGTGAAGGACTCCGCGTGCTCGGCCGGTGCCCGGTGAGCCGAGAACTGATCCTGATAGGGATCGGCGCCGGTGACCCGGATTGGATCACTCTCGAAGCGGTCCGGGCGATCCAGCGCATCGACGTGTTGTTCGTCGTGCTCAAAGAAGACGAGCTGGACGACCTCGTCCAGGCACGCCGATTCCTCGTCGAACGGCATCGCGCCGTACCGCCGAGAATCGTCGAACTGGCCGACCCGCCCCGCCCGTGGCGTAGCGCCCCCGACTACCCGGCTGCCGTCGAGCAGTGGCGGGCCGAGCGGCGCTGTCAGTGGGGTGCGGCCCTGACCGCTGGTCTCGGCGACGGCGAAGCCGGCGGATTCCTCGTCTGGGGGGATCCGAGTCTCTACGAGAGCACCCTGGTCATCGCCGACCAGTTGGTGCGTGCGGCACCTGAGCATCGGCCGATCACGCTGCGAGTCGTCCCAGGGGTGAGCAGTGTGCTCGCCCTCGCAGCGCGACATCGGATCCCGCTGAACCGTCAGGGTCGGGCCGTGCAGATCAACCCGGCTCGGCTATTGCGCGACGGTATGCCGCCGGGCGTGGACGACGTCGTCGCGATGCTCGATGCACACCAGGCATTCGCGAAGATCGACCCGACCGGGTTGGACATCTACTGGGGCGCCTACCTTGGCACGGATGACGAGCAACTCGTGGCCGGTCCGTTGGAGCAGGTCAGGGAGGAGATCCTCCGGGTGCGGGCAGCGGCACTGGAACGCAAAGGCTGGGTCTTCGACACCTATCTGCTACGCCGTCGGTGAATCGGCCGGACTGACGACTCCGGTCGTGCATCATCCGGGCTTTCTCGCTCAGCCGCCCGACTCACTGTGGGCCGTCACCCAGGCGGCCGCGTCGGTGACTGTCGAGACACAGTCGACACCGGCCGGTGGTGCCGGCCGGCGCACGACGACGACCGCGACCCCGAGGTGAGCCGCAGCGTCCAGTTTGGCCGAGGTCGGTCCACCGGAGTCCTTGGTGACCAGGACCTCGATGGCGTGGCCGCGCAGGAGCTGCACCTCATCGTCGAAGGCGAAGGGACCCCGGGCGCGTAGGACGGTCCAACCCGGCGGCAGCGGACCCTCGGGCGGGTCCACCACCCGTAGCACGACATACCGGGCCGAACACCCGGCGAAGCCCGCTGCACTCTGCCGGCCGGTCGCCAACATCACCCGGTCACCCAGCTGCGCAGCGACGGTGCCGGCCTGCTGGAGAGAATCCACCCAGTGCCACGATCCGGCATCCGATCGTTGGGCCCAACTGGGCCGGGACAGCCGCAGCAGCGGCACGCCGACCGCGGTGCAAGCGGCGGCGGCGTTCGCGCTGATCTGGGCCGCAAACGGGTGAGTAGCATCCACCGCCGCAGCGACGGCGTGGCTACGCAGGTAGTCGGCCAGCCCCTCAGCGCCGCCGAAGCCACCGATCCGGACGTCTCCCTCCGGACGGCGCACCTGCGTGACGTCCCCGGCGAGCGAGGTGACCACCGGGACGTCGGCGGCATGCAAGAGGCTCGCCAGCTCGCGTCCCTCGCGAGTCCCGCCGAGCACCAGCACGGACATCGGCAGCATACGGTCGAGTGTGTCAGACTATGCCGCGCAGCGATGTGTCGAGGAACCCGGTGCGCATAACGGCAAATCCGGGGCGGTCCCGCCACTGTGACCGGTTCGTGCGACACCCGCGCCGGGAGCCAGGAACTCGCCTCACTGCCGGGCAAAACAACAGGCGAGGACACCTGGGAGGCTCACGTGGAGATCGATGCTGTGCGCCCACCGACGCTCATTGGCGTCGGTGTCGGGCCCGGCGACCCGCAACTCATGACCCTCAGGGCGGTCCAGGTCTTTCGGGACGCGGACCGCATCCTCGTGCCGAGTGTCGAGACCGCTGCGCAGGGCCCGGGACGGGCCGAGCAGATCGTCGTCGCGTCCTGTCCATGGGCGGCCGACAAACTGCGCCGGGTGCCGTTCAGTATGGCCCGGCGCACTGGTGCCGACTCTCGTCGTCGGCAAGCCTGGGAGACCTCGGCGCAGGCGGTCGTCGAGGCGTTCCAGCAGGGAGCCGGCACAGTCGCCTTCGCCACCATCGGAGATCCCAGCCTCTATTCCACGTTCTCCTACCTGGTGGCCCAGACCCGAACCGCGGTCCCCGAACTCGAGGTCGCATTGGTCCCGGGGATCACCGCGATGCAGAACCTGGCGGCAGCCAGCCTCACCCCGCTGGTCGAGGGCCGGGAAGCACTGACCCTGGTGCCGCTCACGGCCGGATTGGACGCCGTGGAGGCAGCGCTCGAGCACTCGGACACGGTCGTGGCCTACAAGGTAGGTGGCCGGTTGGCGGAGCTGATGGAGCTAGTCGAGCGTCACGACCGCACCGGAGTCGTCGGCGTCGACATCGGTTTGCCGGGACAGCAGCTGCTGCCGTTGTCCGAAGTCACCACGAGCCACGCTCCGTACTTCACCACCGTGCTCGTTACGCCGGAGCGGACCGCGCCGGGAGGTCGGTCATGAGCTCGGTCATGGGCACTGGGCCCGAGCCCGCTAGGCAGACCGGGCAGACCGGGCACACTGAGCACACTGAGCGGACCGAGCGCACCGAGCACACTGAGCGGACCGAGCAGTCTGGTGGGGAAGTGGTCTTCGTCGGAGCCGGCCCCGGCGCCGCCGACCTCGTCACGCTGCGGGGTGCCCGGGTTATCGCCGCGGCCGACATCGTGATCTGGGCTTCCAGTCTGGTGGAGCCTGCAGTCGTGGCCGACGCCAAGCCGGGGGCCCTGGTCATCGACTCGGCCGACAAGTCGCTGGAAGACATCACCCCCATCTACCGGCGGGCCCGAGACGAAGGGTTGCTAGTGGCCCGGGTGCACACCGGGGATCCGTCCATCTACGGCGCCACCGCGGAGCAGCGCCGTCTCTGCGATGACATCGGCATCCCCTATCGGACCATTCCCGGTGTCTCGGCGTTCTCGGCTGCGGCGGCGCGGATGGAGGTCGAGGTCACCGTCCCAGAGGTCTCCCAGACGTTGATCCTCACCCGGCTGGAGGGTGGCCGGACCCCGATGCCGGACCGTGAGACCGTGCGCGGCCTCGCGGCACACGGTGTGACCATGGCGCTCTATCTCTCCGCGGCCCGGAACAAGGTGCTGCAGGAGCAGCTGCTGGCCGGTGGCTACCCCGCCGACACCCCGTGCATCGTCGGCTATCGGGTGAGCTGGCCGGACGAGCTGGTGTGGCGCTGCCGCCTCGACGAGCTGTCGGCGACCATGCACGCCCACAAACTGTGGAAACACACGGTCGTGCTCGTCGGCCCGGCCCTGGCCGAGCGCTCGGTCACCCGCAGCCACCTCTACGATCCGGGCTTCCGGCACGGCTATCGAGCCGCCGTCCATCCCCAGCCCCCGACCGACCAGGAGAGTCAAGCGTGATCATCGTCCACGGGCTGCTCGGCCGCCCCACCCCGCAGCTCGAAGCCGACGCCGACCGGTCCGACTGGGTGGTGGGCGGAACCCGCCACC
>PDWJ01011195.1_pt1 | contig 11741 bp, 12 predicted proteins | sample 1430881 | NCBI WGS metagenome assembly PDWJ01 (sample SAMN01162460, study PRJNA174530) | Oral metagenome, whole genome shotgun sequencing project. | biome: Marine environment; feature: Marine mammal; material: Swab sample of the gingival sulcus; isolation source: swab sample of gingival sulcus... | reverse complement strand
GAGAACTCTCTTTTTAAGTGCCAGAAATTGAGGTATGACCTCGTTGTTGAGAAGCTCGTTATACTGTTCCCTGGACATGGCTCCACGACTATAGCCCCAACGACCCCTGAAAAGGATATTGGTTTTTATAAGATCAATAAAGTCTTCTGTCTTGACTGGAAGTTCATGAACACCAAGCCTTACATTCGGAATTTTTTTTGCGGGTGTGATACTGGCAAATTCTTTTTCAATGGATTCTCTTTCCCTTGCATCCGATTCCCATCTGGTTGTTTGAAGAGTCCCTTTCTCATAGTCCTGAATAGCGGTTAGGCCTGTAAAGGCATCCTTGCAGTACACGACAGGAGCATCGTAGTGTGGTGAACATTCAAGACCCACAAATTTTTTGGTAAGTGCTGCTCCACCCAGAAGAATAGGTTGTTTTAAACCGGCATTCTTATAAGCCTGCATTGATTCCTGCATTACTATTGCTGACTTTACAAGCAAGCCGCTTAAACCGATAATATCCACCTGGTACTTCCTGGCAGCCTCAATGATTTTTTCGACAGGAGCCTTGATACCAATATCGATAACCTTGTATCCGTTGTTAGAGAAAATGATGTTTACCAGATTCTTGCCTATGTCATGGACATCTCCCTGAACAGTAGCAAGAAGCACTTTTAGGGAGTCTGATTGGTCGTTTTTTTCCATAAAGGGTTCAAGGTGTGCAACGGCAAGTTTCATTACCTCGGCAGATTTCAGGACAAAGGGCAGAAGCATCTTGCCACTGCCAAAGAGTTCACCGACTTCTTTCATTGCCGGAACAAGAAGTTTGTTAATGATATCTATTGGACTGTAGGAGTCCAGTAACATCTGAAGAGTATCTTCGAGATTATCCTTGCTGCCCTTGAGTACCGCATTGTGGATTTTTTTTTCCGGTTCTATGATGCTTGTTCTTGTCTCCTGACCTGAGTCTTTGTCTTTAAAATGGATTTCTTTGAGACAAAATATAGTTGATTCTTTTTTGAAAGCTAAGAATGCTGTTTATTCGGGGCTGATTGGAGAAATAACCATGGCTGTCCCTGAAAATTGTTTTATAATGGATATTAGCATCGGCGAAGATAATATTATGATTTCAGGTTATGCTGATGGCTACGAGTCAGTAGCTCAATTCCAACATCAACTTCGTTCCATAGACAGATTGAGGGTAATCTTTAATCCAAACATATCAAAAGAAGATGCAAACTATTCGTTTTCTATCGCTGGAAAAGTCAAGGTGGAGGTAGCAGATGAAAATTAGTAAAAAAGAAAAGGTTTTGCTTTTAATAATGTTCCTTTTAGTCATCGGAGCCTCTTACTTCTTTTTCTTCTATAGGCACCATGGCGAAAACATTCAAAATTTGGAAGCTGAACTCTCTGATGCTCAAACTGAATACGATTTGATGCAAGCTAAAATTATTGCCTCTAATGGTGTTGATGAGCGGATAGAAGAATATACTCAAAAAATAAAAGATATATCTGCTAAAAACTATGGTTTGCTTAGACAGGAAAATCAAACTATATTAATCAAAAGATTAGCTAGGGGTACTGGCTTGAAGATAAACTCAATCAATTACTCGTATTCTACAGAATCGTTAGCTAGCTTAGAAGAACAATACAAGTCAAAACTCCTCGCTCAGATAGAAATGGAACGTATGTCAGGCGAAGATCTACAAGCTCTATCGCAAATATCTTTAAATGATGGAACTACTAGATCAGAGGAAGAGAACACTTACTTGCAAACTTCACTTGTGGACGTCCTTACTGCTAGTATTTCTTTTGAAGGTGGTTTTTTAGATATAAATGAATACCTAAAAAACATTTACGAGTACAATAAAAACATAATTATAAACCAACTCGCTTTTAATTCAGATAACCCAGAAAGTCAAAGTGGTACCCTTACGATTTCTTTCTACGGGGTAAGAGAACTAAAACACTTTGTGGACCTAGACAAGGTCTTTAAATCCACTTCTAATAGGGGGAAGGATGAGAACGCCTTTATTCCTTATAAAACTTATGTAGATGTTGCTGCTAAAATAAAAGAAGAAGACGAAACTAATAAGATAAAGGACCAAGTTAAAGATGTAGATAAAGACGATTATAAATATGTCCCAATACCTTCTGATGATGACAAAAAAGACGATAAGAAGGATGATACTGAAGAGAAGGATAATCCTATAGATCCAAACGCTAAGACCCTAGAATCCTTTGAAACTTTTGATGTTTTCTTTGTAGGTGACAATGAAGTTGAGGGTGATGTAACTCCATCTACACTTGCTAGTAAAGGCAAAAAAAGCATTAAGTTGAGTTTTAATTTTAAAAATCCCGAGTTGAAAAATAGGGCGAACATAGTATTTGACAAACAGAAAAAAATAATATATTCGAAGGCAGCAAATGTTGGAATATCATTGTACACAAATAAACCACTAGGTGAAAACCGACTTGGTTTTGTAATAGTTGATTCAACTGGAAAAGAATACGAAATGTACTTTGATATAGATAAGGCTGCTAAGGATTGGATATACGCAAATTCCAGTTTAAATGATGCGCTTGTTTATCCCTGCATGATTCAAAGAATATTTGTTGAAGGTGAGGGTATGAACCAAACCCTTAAGGGTAACGTATTCATTGACGACTTAAGATATAGCGTTACAACATCTCAGTAAGAGGAGGAATTCTATGAATAAGACATTATCCATGAGAATAGGGAGTGTTTTACTGGTATTGGCTCTTTTAATTATGAGCTCCATGGCGATATTTGCTGAAGGCGAAGAACAGGGCGGAGAGGGAGAAGCAACTGTGGATCCGGATGAGGTTTTGCGCAACTACGCTATTAAAAAGGGTGTTGAATACGGAGAAATGTTTGCCGGCAGAGACTATATGAAGGGTCTAAGTTCTGATCCTAATAGACATTTTGCAAATAGAGAAGAAGTGTTTAAATATTTCAAATTGAGTTCAGATTCTAGCCATCACAAGGATATATTCTACAACGAATTTATAGATTCTTATGGTGCTACATACGAATCTAAGTATATTGAAATTAGTATGCAGGATAAGGACAACAATGAAACATTTTGGTTTAGCGTAGCTAAGAAGTTTGCTACTATAGAGGGTGAAATGGCTGCTTATTACGACCACCTCAACGAGCTAAGTGAAGATTGGGAGAGAGCATATAAAAAGATGACTGCTAACGAGGATTTAACGGAGCGCTTTAGGCTATACAGGTACTCTGGTAGCCTTCCTGAAAACTTCGAATTAGACTTCAAACTCGAATTTAAAATTTCTTACAAACGAGCTTACGCAGAAGCTATTGTCACAGATAACGAACTAAACACAAACTATTATTACATTGACACACATGGCGGAGAACTTGAATACGAAAGAACTTACAAAGAAATGACTAAATCCTCTATAAAAACTTTAAATATGCCTAAAGTGGCAGTGACGTTTCCAGAAAGAACATTGCTACTTAGAACTCCTATGGCTATTAGATATAAGCAGAATAAGGGTATGACTAACGTGCAATCTCTGGTTCAACTATCTGATATCTACCAATTAGAAGTTCAAAGAGGTAAAAAATCTGCGCGCTTCCATGAATCTCCAACTTTTACTATTAACGGGTATGCCGTTAGAGGGGCTGGTATTTATAAGTGGAAATACAATAGATGGAACTATCTGTATACAGTTGCAGAAGACAAAACTTTAAGCACCGTCCTAGATCCGGGTATATACAAAAACACAAACTTTTGTGTGCTTTTAGACCAAGCTTACACTGTGCCTTCAGATATAGCTTTTAACTGGGCTTATAAAGAAATCTATATTGCTATTAGAAGACATCATCTTCCAATGACAGAAAAATATTACCCAGATAAAAAGATAACTAGGCTTCAGCTTGCACAACAAATTTACAAAACTATGTCTTATAGGGGTAACGTCCCTACAAAAGGAGAAATACCTGAAGATGTAAAGGCATTAAAAGACTATTATCCTGCTATAAACTACTGTTTGAAAAATGGATATATAAAAGTTGATAAAGAGGGAAAGTTTAATCCTTCTGGTTTGGTTACTTACGAAGAATTTGAAAGTATTATGAAGAATCTGTACTCAGCAGATTTCAGTATCAAAGCCTATACCAATGATATTTTAAGCAAAGAATATCATAGGTCAGATTATATAACTAAGAAAAATAATAACATTTCAAAAGCGGAAGTTACTTATGCATTTTCTAAGTACCTAGACTAGAATCAGGTTATTGAATTTTATGGCGATTTTATTCACTATAATAGGGCTTGTTTTTTCATATGGTGTAGTTTATTACGTCCTTAAAAATGATGAGGATTTCGTGGAAAAATCTCCTTTCCCAAATAATAAAATAAGCGCAGTTTTTGTGCTTATCTTTATTTTTATTTCAGTATTTACGCATTATAAGCTTTCTAACACAATTTGGACCTATTTATTAAACACTAGTTTTTTGTCCCTTTGTTTTGTAGTTTCGTACATAGATTTTTACGTAAAATACATTCACGATATGATATTAATAGTATTTGCTATATTAATCTTAGCATTTAAGATTATAATAGGAGTCGAAGATTTTATTTCTCTTTTTATTCCTCCAATTATTGGAATGGCGTTTTACGGTTTAATTTATATCTTAGCAAGATTATATTATAAGAGAGAAGCTTTCGGGCAGGGAGATGTGCTTTTAATTGGAGTATGTGGTTTGATGTTCGACCCTATAATGATTGTTATCACATCATTTGTTGCGTTTTATGTGGCGGCAATTGTTTTAATACTAGTGAAGGTGATGGGAAAATCTATAGATACTATGCAAGAAATAGCTTTTGGTCCATATATATGTATAGCATCTTGGCTGGTTATGTGTTATGGAAGTGACATAATAGCTATATTTAACAGATAGGGTAGAAAACATTATTGATAATTGATATAATTACCTGGATAATATACTAAACTAATCATTTTCTATGGAGGGTAAGATGATACAAGCAGGCGATTTTAGAAAAGGGATAACTTTTGAGATTAATGGACAACCGTATGTCGTTGTTGATTTTCAACACGTTAAACCCGGTAAAGGCGCGGCATTTGTTAGGACAAAATATAAAAACCTAATAAACGGTTCTATTAGAGAGGAAGCCTTTAATCCTAATGAAAAGTTCAAAAAAGCTAGAGTTGAAACCAAGGATATGCAATATTTATATACTGATGGTGACCTATACTACTTTATGGACAACCAAACCTTTGAACAAATACCTCTGACTGAGGATATTATGGAAGCTGCGCTTCCATACCTGAGAGAGAACGATAACGCCTCTGTTAAGTTTTACAATGGAGCATGTTTTTCTGTAGAAGCTCCAAACTTTGTAGAATTGAAGGTTATAGAAGCCGAACCTGGAGTTAAAGGTGACACAGCATCTAACGTAACTAAGAAAGCTATAGTTGAAACCGGCGCAGAATTTAACGTTCCTCTATTTGTTGAAGAAGGTGATGTAATAAAGATTGATACTTAAAACCCGTAAATGGAAGAAGAACTTGCTCGTTTCTGGAATCATAGATGTGCTTGAAGAAATGTCCCAATCCATTTTTGAATTGGAAGAAATAATTAAGAACCAATCTGAGAAAATTACAGCTTTGACAAAGGAATATGAAGCTGGAAACTTCTATGATTTTGAAAGATCAATAGTTAGAAAGCCGCGCACACAAAACGCTCCTAGAAGCGCTGATGTGTGGTATGACGATTCCGTCGTGATAGATAAAAAAACTCTTAAGACACCACTTTTTGATAAAAAGCAAGAAAAATCTCATAAGACGAGAGTTGAGAGAATCTGCAAACATTGTGGTGCCTATATAGTTGCTGAATACAACGTTGATGAGATCGAAAAAATAAGGATTCAGTGTCCTAAATGCAAACATTTTTTGTTGCCAGAAACTAATTTAGATAGCAATTCTAAGGGCTATAAATACGACAAATTCTTCCCTGAAGATGTTAAAAAGTTGGATGAAGACGAACTGAATGAAGATTTTACATGGTCTTGGCCTACTGTAGTTGAAGATGATGTTATCGACGAATCATCAGACAAAGACCAAGAAACATTTGAAGACATCATAGACTCCTTTGTAGAGAACACAGATACAGAAGAATCGATAGTCCAAGTGGAAGATGACATCTTATTTAATAACTCTGAAATAAAAGAAGATACTGAAACTACATCAAAAGGGAAAAAGGTTGACACTTTCGACTTGCCAATCAACCTAGATGACAACGAAGAATCTATTGAGTTAAAATATACTGACAACAATGAAGAGGATTATCTTTTGTCTAATAGAGAAAAGGGTATAAAAGCTGAAGCTTTTGAAACTTCAGCTCCTTCTCAAGGAAAATTCATTAAAGAAAATTCTGTTTCAAATGTCAAAGAAAAACCTTTAGAAAATAAAACTGAAGATAAAAGTAAGTTTTATTTTGACCACAGTGGTGATAAAAAGAGTCTAAACACAGAGATAGGTAAAGACTTAGAAGAATCTGGAGCCACAGATGTTTGGAATTTAACATCTCCTTTAGGTGTAGAAAACGAAATCTCAGAAAGAAATCATTCAGAAGACGAGCACATTAAAGCTAAATCAGAAGATGAAAACAAAGATTTTGTAGATATAATAAAAAAAGAATTAAATGAAAAGCTCGAAAGCGAAAATACTTCCGACTTTGAATCAGATCAAAAGATAGAAAAAGAGCCTGAGGACTTTAACCAAGAGAACTTTGAAGAGAATATCACTTGGAACTCAGAAACATCCTTTAAAAATAATACTGAGAAATCCTCGTTTTCTCCTGAACAGGAACCTGAAGCAATCATAGAAGAAACTCAAAAAATTGAAGGAGATAAAAAAGAGCAGAGTGACTACTGGAATTCAGAAAGCTACCCAAATAATGATTGGGAAAATAGGGGCAGCAAGAGTTCTAAATCCAAAGAAGAAAAAGATACTTTTCCATTTTTAAAAACAGAAGAAGAAGTTTTGGAAATAATTGAAGAAGAAACGCCACTACCAACAATAGATACAAAGCAAAACAACCTTTCTAATAGTAGAGAAGATGCGAAAAAAGATGCAAATGAAGCTAAGGTTTTAGAAACGGTTATTGAACAAAAACCACAGACAGAAAAGACAAAGGTTGCAAAAGATGTAGCCCAAAATTTTGATTTTTTAGAGTACACAAGGCGCTTATTTAAACGCAAGGACAAATAACGGAGGAAGATATGTCTGAATTAAAAAATACTACGGTTCTAGAAGATGGAAGCGTTAGTATATCCGATAACGTACTTCGCACAATCGCCAATATCGCAACCGACGAAATCGTAGGTGTAGACGGTTTAAGTGGAGGAATAGCTGAAGACTTTGTCGAAATGTTTGGCGTAAAAAGTCATACTAAGGGTGTTCGTATAGATGCAGAAGGGGATTCACTTGTAATCAATATGAGCATTATTGTCAACTATGGTTCAAAGATTAAAGATATAGCAGAGTCAGTTCAGGTGTCAGTTAAACAAGCTGTTGAAACCATGACTGGTTTGAATGTCAGCGCTGTAAACATAGCTGTAGTTGGAATTTCTATGAAGATTGGAGAATCAACTGAAAAACAAAAAGAAGACTAGGCGGGAAGAGCGAATTGAACTGATGTCTTTGGTATACGAACTAGATATAAAAGACAGTTCAAGTATGGCGGACCTCGATGTTTCTAAACTCTCTAAATTTCAGATAGAGGTTTTAGAAACCTATATAAATCATAAGACAGAAATTGACCACAGAATATCGTCTTCCCTTGTGAAGTGGACAATCAATTCAATTGCTAGAGTAGATTTAGCATTACTAAGGCTTTGTATTACAGAAGCTCTTTTTGTAGATGAAATTCCCTACAAAGTAGCAATTGACGAAGTTATTGAAATAGCTAAGGTTTACGGTGATGAAAAATCGCCTAAATTTATAAATGGTATAATCGCCAGATGTCTAGAATGATATTAGGGATAGATACAAGTAACTACAAGTGTTCTGTGGCCTTGCTATCTGGAAATGTTTTTATATTTAACCATAGTGAATATCTAAAAGTAAAAAAAGGTGATTTGGGTCTCAGGCAATCAGATGCTTTTTTTCAACATGTTCAAATTTTACAAAGGCTAATCAAAACAATTGACGCAGATACCTTAAATGAGGTTTCAGCAATAGGGGTTTCAGATAGACCTAGAAGGTTAGAAAATTCTTATATGCCCGTATTTAATGCGGGTGTGTTTTTTGCAGAAACACTTGCTCTGGGTTTAAATTCTAAGGGTTTTGAAGTTCCCGTAATCTACTTCTCGCATCAAGAGGGACACTACGGTTCTGCTCTAAAAGGTATAGGCTTAGGGGCAGATGAAGAAACTCTGTTTTTCCACGTATCTGGCGGAACTACAGAAATGTTATTAGTAAACCAAAGGGGGACGGCCTTTGATATGGATATAGTATCAAGTAGTTCAGACATATCATTTGGAAAGCTTATAGATAGGATAGGGGTAGGATTAGGTTGTTCATTCCCAGCGGGTATTGAATTAGAAAAAATTGCAAATTCAACAGATATATCAGAAAGAAGATTAAAAGCTATATTAAGCGAGGTTCCTAAATTAAAGGTTTCAGAAAAGTTTAACCTATCGGGATACCAAAATAAATTTAATTACCTATTATCAGTTTATCCAAAAGATTTGGTAATAAGGGCATTATTTATTAAAATTGGCGAATTTATAAGTCAAATAACAGATTTTGCCATAAATAAAACATCTTGTAAAAGAGTGATATTATCTGGGGGAGTAATGGCTAATTCAATTATAAAAGATGCGATTCTACACTCTGAAATCTTTGAATTAAATAAGGCTGATATATATTTCGCTCCGCCTGAAAATTGCGGAGATTCTGCCATTGGTCCCGCATACTTGGCTCAAATCTTTGCTTAATTTCAGGAGGAATTCTAAGTGAAATTAAAAATGAGAACTGTAACGGAGTTAAATCGCCACATAAGCCTCCTAATACAGTCCGACATAACTTTGCAAAATCTACTTGTAAAAGGTGAAGTTTCAAATCTCTCAGGGAGGGAAGGAAGCCACTTATATTTTAATCTTATAGATGGAGAAACTCAGATATCATGTGTAGTGTTTAGGAGCGCAGCAAACGCTCTTAGGGATAAAATAAAAGAGGGCAAGTCTTTAATAGTATCTGGAAATATTCAGGTATATGCAAAGCAGGGGCGTTATCAAATAAATGTGAAAAGTGTAGCAGAAGATGAAGCGAGCTACTTAAATAAACTATTTTTAGAACTAAAGGCAAAGCTCGAAAGGTTAGGTTACTTTGACCCAAAAAGAAAATTACCTGTTCCAAAAAAAATAAAAAAAATTGGTTTGATTTGCTCAAAGACATCTGCAGCTATTATAGATTTTCTAACAGTTTTAAAGGCTAGAAGTCCCTTGCTAGAAATATTTTTAATAGATGTTCACGTCCAAGGAGATAAAACTGCTTTGGAGGTAAGTTCTGCAATAAAGATGCTACAAAATATAGAAGACCTAGACCTCATAGTGATAACCAGAGGAGGGGGTAGCGCAGAAGATTTGTTTGTCTTTAATGACGAGGAAATTTGCAGAACTGCCTTTGAATCTACAACGCCTATATTGTCTGCAATTGGGCATGAGAGGGATACCTGCCTCTTGGATCTATGTGCAGATATAGTCGCTGGAACGCCTTCAATAGCAGCTCAGATGATAAGTGAAGGTTTTTTCAAATCTATAAGTAAAATCCCAGATATGGTCGTAGAGATCCAAAGGCGAATAGATGAAAGGCTGGTTTTTGAACAAATGAAATTAGATTCTAAGTCTTCTTCGCTTTTCAGTATGTCTGAACACATATTCTTTTCAAAAAGAAGAGAGATAGACGATACTCTCAAAAGGGTATATTCAGAAAGCGAAAACAGGCTTAAAAACGAGCGTTCCGGTTTAGAAAATAAATTAAAACTCTTAAAATCTTATGACATTAAAAATATACTTGAACGAGGATTTTCAATAGTATGGCATGATGGTATGGTTTTAAGTGACCTTTCCCAATTAAATAGGGGAGACACAATAAAGATACAGGGATATGATGCAAGTATAGTTGCAGAGGTAAGAGAGGTTCAAAATGACGGATAAGATTACAAAAAATGATTTCGAAAATTACGAAAAATCTTTTATAGAATTAAAAAAGGCACTGGATATAGTTTCATCAAAAGAGTCTTCTCTTGATGAGGTTTTGATAGCCTTAGATAAGGGTTTAAAGGCGCACAAGATATGTACAGACATACTCTCAGATGCAGAGCAGAAGATAAGGGAAATTTCTTTGACGTACAAGGGAGGCGAAGATGAATTTTAAAGACTTTATAGAAAGAGCAGGGGATGAGTTTAAGCAGACCTTAGAGGCAGAATACAGTAAAATTCTTGAAGACATAGATGTAGATTTAAAAAAATTTTACGAACAAATTTCCTACCCCCTATATTCTCGAGGAAAACGCCTCAGACCTATACTACTCCTAAAAAGCTACGAGATTTTTGGTGGTAAAAATATAAACTTAGCAGAAAAATTTGCTATAGCTATTGAGTGTATACACACTTATTCACTTGTACATGACGACCTCCCCGCTATGGATGACGACGATATGAGAAGGGGCAAACCGACCTGCCATAAGGTTTTTGGCGAAGACATAGCTATTTTAATAGGTGACGCACTTCTCAACCTATCTTTTGAGCTTATGTCTGAAGCAACTATGAATGCTGGTGAGGATATGAAATCTGCTTTAAGAGCTATGAATGTAATAGCAAATAACGCAGGAGGATCTGGAATGGTAGGGGGGCAGGTCTTAGAAATATACTACGGAGAAGACTCACAGGAAAAGGCATTGAAGGTTGAGATTTTAAAAACTTCCAAGCTCTTTATAGCTTCAATACTTGCTGGAGCGATTTTAGCTGGAGCAGGGGAGACAGAGTTAAAAATTCTTGAAGAATACGCTGAAAATATAGGAGTCGCATTCCAAATAAAAGATGATATGATGGATGATAGTGGTCCTTATGCAGGTAAAGCGGCAAAAGAAAAGGCAGATTTCTACGTGAAAAATGCCTTGGAAAAAATAAAAAATTTAGATATAGATACCAAATTTTACGAGAGCTTAGCAGACTACATGGTAACTAGACGTAAATAGGGATACCCTTACTTGTTTTTTAAACAGTTAAAATTTTATAAGTCTATTTGTAAGCCCCAAACATCCATTATAGCCTTTATTCTTGCAAATAATTCTCTGAATTGCATGTGTGCCATGCTTGGATAATGTCCGATCGGGTCTGCCGGATAGCCCCAGACCCTTTTCGCTTTTAATGAATTAGCTATAAAGAGGGCGCGTCTTAAATGGGTTTCTTGTGTAACGATTACAATGCCATCTGAATAACCGTTTTTAATGGCGTTATACACACTGTCGTAGGTATCGTTGCCAAATTTATCTTCAATGATGACTTCTTCTGAAATATTTTTTCCCATTATATATTTTTTCATTACTCTAACTTCATCATAATAAGATCCGTTTTTTGACCCACTTAGGATTATCTTTTTTGCATTTAAATCCTCAAAAGCTTTAAGCCCAGCATCTAAACGATTTCTAAGCATCCAAGATGGTTCATCTCCATTTA
>PDWJ01004734.1_pt1 | contig 11747 bp, 8 predicted proteins | sample 1430881 | NCBI WGS metagenome assembly PDWJ01 (sample SAMN01162460, study PRJNA174530) | Oral metagenome, whole genome shotgun sequencing project. | biome: Marine environment; feature: Marine mammal; material: Swab sample of the gingival sulcus; isolation source: swab sample of gingival sulcus... | reverse complement strand
AATCACCAAAAGATGCCCAAAAAGGCTCGTTTTTATTTTCGATATTATTCATTGTTTTAAGAACTTGGCCTTGGATTATGGTGGCATTGGTCTCTCTTATTATTTTTCCGTTAGAATATAATGCGGAAGGCGAAATTTTAGGCGATAGAGAAGCTTATTATCCAATATTAATGACCAAAGTATTACCTGTTGGTTTGGTTGGGTTAGCTTTCACTTCATTAATGGCCGCCTTTATGAGTACAGTAGACACTCATTTAAATTGGGGATCATCCTACCTTACGAATGACATTTACCGTAGATTTATCAAACCAAAAGCCGATCAAAAATCTTTGGTAAAATTCAGTCGAATCATGGTCATAATCATCACTTTTTTGGCAGTAATTGTAGCCTCTCAAATTGATTCAATCAGCGGAGCCTGGCGTTTTTTCATCAATGCAGCTTCTGGTTTGGGTATTGCCCAATTGATAAGATGGTTTTGGTGGAGAGCTAATGCCTGGACTGAAATCTCATCAATGCTTGCGGCGTTAACCGCCACTTTTTTATACCCAATTTTATTTTCGGGTTATGCCAAATTACCTCATTTTGACACTTACGCCTTAGTAGGCATTACGCTATTTAGTATTGCCGTATCAGTTATTACTACTTTGCTAACGCCTGCTGTGGAAATCCAACACTTGAAACAATTTATTGAAAGGTGCAATCCAGTAGGGATTTGGAAAGGTAATGGGCATGATAAAATAGCCATTAAAGGTTTCGTAAATTCAAGTGTTATGTGGGTTTTAGGTTTAACCGCTAGTTTTTCAGGCTTGTTTAGTATTGGCTACTTCTTAATGCTGAAGCCTTGGCTAGGCGGTTTAAATATTACCATATCTACCTTATCCTTTTTTCTATTGAATAGAATGATAAAAAAAGAAAACGAATCCTTTAAAAATTCTTAAGGCTTGATGGCATAAAAATAGATGCCATTTGGATTTTTCAGGTAAACTTTTCCAGCTGAAATCATAAATGTACTCACCGACTCTTGGTCAATTGCAAAACGCCTATCCAATTCTAACAATGGCGGTTTATAGAAACTTATTTGTTTTGAGTTGAGACCAACAATGTAATCATCAATAAACTGAACCCATTCAACATCTAACGGCTTAAAACCTAAGAAGGTACCAAACACGTCAAACATTGCGACCCCTTTATCTTGAAAATAAAAATATAAAACATCATTGTATTCACGCATATAAATAGGCACCCCATACTTTTCAAACCGGTAATTCAAATTTTCCACTCTGACTCCAATCTCTAAATCTTGATTTATCTTAAGCAACTGCATATTGCCTTCATCAAACACCCAGAAAGCATTTCCGTTAAAAGATTCACAAACTAAGCTGGCTTGAAAGACATCTAGATCTGACAGCAGGATATCACCGTCAATGGGTGTTAATGTGTTGTCCAAAAATTTGACAACTCCTCTTTCTTTATCAAAAAGTAATATCCTAAAGGATTTTGAAGCCTCAATTGAAGTTGGATATATCGTTTTTAGTGATGCAGAGAAAAAAGTATCAAGCTCAAAATCATATTTGACTAATACATCATTCTTTACCGTATAAACATAACCGAAATTGTCAACCGTAAAATGGTCCACTTTAATTTTTAAGGAGTCTAATAATTGAATTGATTCTGCCCTAGTTGAAAAAGGGAGTCCCAGTATAAAAAATATGTAAATAAGTTTTTTGATAATGTAAATGTATCATTTATTATGGTTCCATTGCAAAAACTAAACCTCATTTTTATTAACGGTTTCACTCGGGAATTGTTTTAAATTGGTATCCTTTTTCTTGCAAAAATTCTAAAACCAGGGGTAAATCATTTTTAAGCTGAGGGAAAGCCTTCAGGGAATCATGAAACACAATAATACTTCCACTTTTTACATGTTGTTTTATTTTTTTTAAACGCTTTTCTGATGACACCGAACGGTCGAAATCATAAGTAATTAAGCTCCACAAAACAGTTTTAAAACCTTCCGCTTTTAAACGCTTTATTTGTTTTAACTTTATTTTACCGTAGGGTGGGCGAAATAATTTTGTTTGGATATATTCCGCTCCCTCTAAAACATCTGCTAAGTAATTTTTTAATGAAACCTTAGTACCTTTTATGTGATGCATACCATGGTTTCCAACCTGATGTCCACCGGCTAAATATTGCTTATAAATCTCGGGGTATTGCCGAACATTATTTCCTATACAAAAAAAGGTTGCCTTAGCTTTATACCTGGCCAAGCATTCTAACACCCACTCGCTTACTTCAGGCGTAGGTCCGTCATCAAAAGTCAAATAAACGGTCTTTTGGTTTTTATCTTGATAAAAAAAATCCCAAATGGCATACGGATAAAACCGGGTCAACCATTTGGGAATTTTAAAGATTTTCATATCCAAAGTCTAAGCTCCCATCATCCCTTGAATCTGTTGGAAAAATCCACCAAAGGTTTGATTATACATTTGCTTATTATTTTTTGGGAAACGTATTTTTTGAATTTGAACCATGTATTCTGTTACCATTTGCGTTGATTTATCAGAAACGGCTTCTCCTCCACCCATCATACCAACTGTTTGGAAAACACTAAACAATGATCTGTAAGTATTAAAAGCCTCCTCCAACATATTTCCAGACACTTCAGGCTCTAAAGACACAAAGTAATTCAATTGTTCGTCATACGATTCAAGTAACTCCATTGCTAAAGCATCTCCTTTATCAAAACTCTCAACAGAGTAATACCCTCTTATATATGATGGCATAATTCTACCATAAGGGACTTTATTATTAGGCATGACCTGAGCTGATTTAGCTAAGACTTCCTCTACTTTTAATCTAGACGCTTCAATAATTTGATTTGCTTTGGCTTTTTCGGCATCTATTTCGCTACGTACAATCATACCAAGCGGCGTAGGAATAGAATCCTGTCCATTTTCTGGTTGATTTTCGATTTGCGCAATATAATCTAACTTTTGTTTGGCTGTTACATAATCCATCCCATAAGCTTCAGCCAAAGTTGCAAAGTGCAGACGGTAATTACTAGTTGATCTACGGGTATAAAAATCAACTAAAACACCTTCTTTTTCGATATTACCCCATTGGAAAACATTCATTAAATTGTCATAAAGCTGCTCTTTGTTTACTTCCGTCATAGATAGTTGACTTTGAACAGATTCGGTTTGAATTGGTACCAATTTATAAACCAATCCTTCATTATAAAAATATGGGAATAAACCTAGATAAGTATCTGAAGCCGCTGAACTCGCAAAGTAAATGTTACGCTCCCAGTTGTTATTGGCAATCATATCTAAAATTAATAAATCAGCTTTATAAAGGATTGATTTTGGAGATTTCCATCTTAGCTCATCCACTACTCTATCCAAATCCTTTGCTGAAACAATATCATCTGTTGGATCTTCATTATTTGCTAATTCTTCAACTTTTTGTTTATCCACTTGAACCGTAAATCCTTGTGTTGGAATCACATATAATTGCTGACCTCTGTTATCAAAAAGATTTTTTGGGTCATGTAAATAGTCAATAACATAAGTTAATGGTAAATAATCAAATGAATTATTGAATTGCGCCATTACTGACTGAATATTTTGCAATTGTGTTTCATTTAATCCTAATGGCCCGCCTTTATCTAATAAATCGAAAACAAAATTTCTAAATGAAAAGTAATCACCAGTTTGATCAAACCCATTTAAATTAGCAACCAATTCAGGTTGAGTTTGCGACAGAGGGGAATTTGATAAAATCACAAATAAATCATTTGTCGCTTGCTTAAATCCAGCTTTAAATTGATTTGGATTGGATTGAATTTTTAACTCAATTAACTTTTGCGTTTCAGCGTCAATGGTTTTAGACGCCATAGTCATGTCGTTGGTTGTTCGCGTATAAACCGCATCTAAATTACCATATTGACGGTACTCAAACTCTTCAAAAGAAATTGGTAGTGGTGCTGAATCATAGGCTCTACGCTTCATTTGAGTTGTGTACCAATCTGTATTCAAAAGACTTAAATTACAAACTCTTACAGATGTTTTATTTCCCTCTACTTCTTGCAAATACCATAAAGGGAAGGTGTCATTATCACCATTAGTATATACAATTGAATTATCAGAGCAAGAGTTCAAATAATTTTGAGCCAATGCTTTTGCGGTATATCTGTCTGAACGGTTATGGTCATCCCATCCTTGAGCTCCCATAATAATAGGAACAGGTAAACAAATTAATGTGGCCACCATGGCGCCTTGTGCTTCTTGCTTTATCCCATTTTTCAACACTATCATAACCGCATAAAAAGCTACAATAACTACAGTTATATATAGCATAGCTGTACCTTCAGTTTTTCCGCCAGCAAACATCACTACAGTTAGACCTGCTAAACCAGCTGTAATCATCCCTAAATCTTTCCAAACAAAGTTTTTAAACGCATCATATAATGCTAAAACAGACAAACCAATCCACATAGCAAATGCGTAAAAAGAAGCTGCATAAGCATAATCTCTTTCTCTAGGCTCGAATGGTTTTTGATTTAGGTAGATAATAATGGCTACCCCTGTTAATAAAAACAACATCATAATAATCCACCAAGATTTAGATGCTCTAGTTAGGGTAAAGATAAACCCAATTAACCCTAGAATTAAAGGCAACATGTAAAACTTATTATGAGAAGGATTTGTCGCCACAACGGTTGGCACATCAACATGCTCTCCAGTATGGTACTTATCAATGAAATTGATTCCTGACATCCAGTTTCCATTAGCTGAATTCCCATGTCCTTGCTCATCATTTTGTCGACCGGCAAAGTTCCACATAAAATAGCGCCAGTACATCCAATTGAACTGATAGCTCATGAAGTAAGTCATATTTTCGCCAAATGTTACTTTCTTATTTGGATTTGCACCCGACCAATTTATATACCCTCTGACGTGTCTTGAGTCTGAACTATACATACGTGGAAAGTAAGTGCAGTACTCAGGATCGTATGCTGGCTTTTGATTTTCACCATCATATGTTTTAAAATATTTTTGAGTGACCGTACCACCAATCGTTGACGCATGTGCTTCTGCCTCAGCTTTATCAACATAACCCGCAATATCTTTTTTACCTTTATTTTTTTGAACTACCCATCTCTTCAAATAGACATCTGATCTATCATTCCATTTGGTTCGGTCTTGCTCAAATTTAGCGTTAAAATTTTGCCCATAAACAATTGGCCAATCTCCATACTGTTCACGTTTTAAATAAGACTCTAAACTTACTAAGTTTTCCGGATCATTTTCATCTAATGGTGGGTTTGCATTTGATCGGATTACAATCATAGCAAAACAAGAATAACCAATTAATACCATAGCAAAACTCCATGCCCCAGTATATAGAATCTGATTACCAATATTTTTGGCCAATAGGAGTAAGAATACAATTACACCGATTATTAAAACGAAAAAGAAAATTGCCCCTGAATTAAATGGCATACCAAAATCATTCACAAAAGCACGTTCAATATTACCCGCTAAATTAATGGTACCTGGGATAATTACCGCTTGAATAATACCCAAGACCGCCACACCAATAACGCCGGTTAATAAAAACCCCTCAATAGTCGCTTTATATTTTCTGAAGTAAATAATATAAGCTATTACTGGAATCGACAATAAGTTCAATAAGTGAACCCCTATAGACAACCCAATCATGAAGAAAATCAAGATTAACCAACGATCTGGATTTTTCGCATCTTCTACGGCTTCAGTCGCATTATCCGCTTTTAAAACTTCCAACTCACCTAACTCAGCATCCCACTTTAAAATCGCCCAAACTACAAGCGCTGTAAAAAAAGAAGACATAGCGTAAACCTCTCCCTCAACTGCAGAGAACCAAAATGAATCCGTAAAAGTATAGGCCAAGGCTCCAATTAATCCACTTCCTAAAACTGCCCATTTTTGGCCATCAGAAAGCATATTAGATTTTTCAACTTTTTCTTTGGCTTCAGTTTTAAAGATACTCATATCACCACCTAGCATAATTTTTTTTGCAATCATAGTGATAGACCAAAAGAGGAACAAAATGGTAAAAGAGCTACTCAAAGCCGACATTAAATTTACCATATAGGCAGCAGATTCAGGTCCAGCAAAAACAGTAAACAATCTACCTAACATCATGAATAAAGGCGCACCAGGCGGGTGACCTACTTCTAATTTATAAGCTGTTGTAATATATTCTCCACAATCCCATAAAGAGGTTGTTGGTTCAAGCGTAGCGACATAAGTGTATGTAGCTATCAAAAAAACTGCCCAACCAAGGTAATTATTTAACTTTTTATATTCCATGAAATTTAATTTAATGCTTGCGAATTTAAAAATATATTTTGGGAATAGATACTAATTTTCCTTAAAACCAAAAAAAATTAAAGATTACCAACCCTATCTTAACAAAGTTACATGACCTTGAATTTGTTTTGGTAAACCAGTATCATATTCATTATAAACTATTCTCCAGAGATAAACCCCAGTAGGAACTGGCTCTCCCTGATAAGTTCCATCCCACTCACCATAGGCGTCATTTGAATAATAAATTAACTCTCCCCAACGGTTATAAATTAACATTTCGTATTGTTGTGGCTTATACAAAACAGGTTTAAACGTATTATTGTAAGTGTCGCCATCTGGTGTAAATGCATTAGGAACCATAATCGGAATTACAGGGTTTACCTTTATTTGTTTTTTAGTACTGTGCTGACAACCATATTGATTTTCTACAATTTGATACGGGTAATAAATTCCTGGTTCAGGATAAGTATAAGTAAATGGAGAAAATGGTGTGAATGCCCCATTACCAAAATAAAACCATTGCTCAACCACTTCATTGGTGTCCGATAAATCCACAAATGTAAAATCAGCTTCATACTGATCTTGCTCGTAAGGAGAAACCTCAAAAATAGAGGTTGGAGACGGAAAAACTTCTATTAAATTTGGCCTAGACAAGGTTAGTGTATCTATACACCCAGACGCCGTCCAAATGGTTAAGGTTATATCGTACAACCCAGGTTGTTCATACGTATGGTAAGGGTGGGTGTCAGTTGAAGTTGCATTATCATCTAAATCCCAAAACGAAAAAATTGGAGAATCTGCGGAAGATTGATTGATAAGGTGAGCGGTATAGGGTGCACATTTTAATTCATCTATTGTTGTGAAATCAATGGTTGGTTTTTTAAAAATAAAAATATTTTTGGTCACCGACTTTGTACACACTTCATAATTAGCCGTTAAAGTTATGGGGATATCTCCGCTTTGACTAAATACAATTCCTGTTGGATTTATATCGGTTGAAGATGACGGTGCTGCAAAACCACCAAAATCCCAGTCAAAAGTAGTTGAGGATGGCAAAGTTCCTTCCGCTAAAAAATCAAAACTATTATTGACAATACACTGTGAATCCGGAGGTGTAAAGTCGGGATCAAAATCATCATAAATAATAAACGTTCGTTCGGTAGTATCTGAACACCCCTGTACTTTTGAAGCTACTAAAGTCACCACATAAGTCCCTTCTCCTGGAAATGTATAACTAGGATTCGCCTCATTACTCACATCAGATGTTATGCCCGACACCCCAAAATCCCATTCATAAATATCAGCCCCAAAACTAGAGTTTTCAAATTCAATTGTTGTCCCTTGGCAATAATCCACAAAAGTGGTCAAATTTTCTTGAGGTACTATTCCTGCTGAAAGTTCAATCTCACAATTAAATACCCTAAAGATAAAATCACGAACTGTTTTTCCAATATACACGCCATTCCGATATTCTTTTGCACAAACCCCAACAATATATAAGCCATTAAGTTCTGGCGTAGCCGTTAGCAAACCTGTATTGGCATCTATTGAGATGGTACCTTGTCCAAACGGATTTGTTTCGGTAATACCACTACCCCATACAATCAAATCAAAAGGTGGATCGGGCACGGTATTAGGCGCTGGATTTAAAGCTGTAGCACCTTGAAAAGGCGTACACAATTCATAAACAATTTGATCTCCATCTGGTTCTGTCGCAGAATGATCAAAAATCAATTCTTCATTCGCACATAATAAGAGTGGAGGGAAATTAGTAAATCTTGGTGAACTGTTACAGGTTGCTACGTTTTCCGCTGGAATCTCACAAGTTAAAGTTAAACCTTGACTGCCTGGATCAGTTAAATTCGTTACGTCTGGTGTTCGACAACACCTTTGATATGCAATAGTATATCCCGTAGTTGAAGGAGGTAAAGTCACAACTTTTTCATAAACTGCTTCTTCCACACAAATATCGGATGGTGCAGTAACACAAGGATTTCCGTTAAAACTTGGATCCAGCTGAACACTCCCCGGAAATGCAATATCAATATGACCAATATTATTGCCATTACCATCAAAAACTGTTAAGGGTAAGGGATCGTCATATTCCGCTCCTGTTGATAAACAATCACGATACAGCTTTACGGTAATTCGATATTGATTATTACCTAAACAGTCATAGTACATTTCCCCTCCAATAATGTGAGAAGCAAATGAAAAAGTACCAAAAAAAATAAATATTATGGCCGTGAATAATCTCATTAACACAAAGTTAACTTTTAATTTTTCTTAGAAACGGATAAAATGTTAAAAGGTTGTAAATAATGACTAAAATGTGAACCCTAAACCAAAAGAGAATCGGAATTCATCCAAATACACCGGGTAGGAGTTTGATTTATGTTTACCAAAAATTTGTCGGGCTTCAACGAATAAATAAAACCATTTATCAGCATATAAATCAAATCCCCCTGCAATGGAAGCCACTGGATTAAAAGAAGGCTTGTATTCAACCAATCCAGTTTCGTTATTCAAAGTTCCAAATTCTGAAGATTGAGACCACGCAACGCCTGGCTGAAAACCTAAATATGGCTGAAATTGATTATCTAAAAAATGATAAAAGGCTCCCGCATAAAGCTGATGATTCATAGAGAATCTTGGTCTTTGTCCTGAATTACCCATAAAATAAAAAGAATCTCCTCTTAACTCTATTTTATTTTTTAAAAAACCCAACATCCCTTGAACTTGAATAGACTGCGTACTTTCTGACAAGAACCCCGGCGCAAACCCCATGGCTGTTTGAATCCGCCAATCTTTTTTAGGATCTTCTTGTGCATTTAAACTTGAGACAATCACAAGCAAAACAACTGTTAATAATCTTTTCATGCCTATTTCTTTTTTATGAGGTTAGCAATTTTATAATTTAAACTTAAAGTCATAAAAATATGTCCTTCAAATCTGGTTGATGCTTGATGATCATGTCCAGTAACCAAGTATTTTGCACCATTTAAATCATCCACAATTTCATATTCTAAATCCGCACCTAAATGTAACATGTATTGCGCCGAAAAAGTCAGGTTAAAACGATCGTTGAGATAATAATGAGAACCTAGCCCCATTTGAACGGCTGAACTCCACCTTTCAATTTCGTCATGCGAACGGTCCAAATAAGGTGTGCTTAATGGGGTTACTTTTGCATAATCAAAACAATGACCGGCGATTACATACGGAATAAATCGGTTAAATTTTTTAGGGTAAAATAATACAGACCATCCAATATGTGCATTTTGCCGCGTTCCTGCTCCATCTAGATCAATGGTAATCCAGTCCGCAAACCATTCGGTGTTTAAATAATCTGTCAATTGAAACCTGGCCTGCCCTCCTACACCCAAACCTGGTATGGGATCGTGTCCAAAAACACTAGTTGTAGTTCTCATACCTAACTCAACATCACCTTTCTTTGCAAAATCGGATTGTCCAAAAGTGATGGCTGAAGCCAGCATAAAACAAACAAATAAAAAATTCTTCATCATAAAAAAACAACGGTTAATTATTTCAAAATATTGCATAAAGATAACTGATTTATTTTTGCTTTTATTGACAATTATCATTAAACTTTGAACGAGAGAAATTATCTTTGTACAAATCAATTGAAATATGTCAAAAAGTTTTATCAGATTTGCTTGGACCACTTTGGTTTTTATATATTTAGTTGTCATTGCGGGTAGTGTGGTGCGATCCACTGGATCTGGCATGGGGTGTCCAGACTGGCCAAAATGCTTTGATAGTTATATCCCTCCAACATCAGCCGACCAACTCCCATCAAATTATAAAGACATTTATGCCAAAAAAAGAGAAAAAAAACTAAATGGATTTGCCAATTTTTTATCAGCCATTGGTTTAGACTCAAAAGCTGAAGCGTTATTAAATGATGAGACATTATTAGAAGAACAAAACTTTAATTGGAAAAACACTTGGACGGAATATGGCAACCGATTAGTTGGAATGATTTCCGGAATTTTAGTGTTCATTCAGTTTATTTGGCTGTTGTTAAAGTTTAAACAAAGGCGAAAATTAACCATACTGGCGTTTTTAAATGTAATTTTATTGGGTATTGAAGCGTGGTTAGGCGCCATTGTTGTTGCCACAAACCTTGTACCTTGGGTACTTACCTTGCACATGTTTTTTGCACTTGTCATCATATGGATTCAAATAAAAATAATTTTAATTGCCAAGAATGAAAGTTTTCAATTTAGAATTAACAAGTCATTTAAACGCTTGTTTTATGTTTCCATTTTATTATCCATGTTTCAAATTATTATGGGTGCCCAGGTTAGACAAAAAATAGATTTTTTAGTGGCTGATCAAGTGGATAGAAATCAATGGATAGGCGAAATGGATGTAGACTTTTATTTCCACCGTTCATTTTTTTGGCTGGTATTACTGGTTAACGGCTTGATTTATTGGCTAAATGAAAAACACAAATATGGAATCAAACAATTAAAATTTGTGATTGGTTTAATTCTGATAGAGTTTATAACTGGTGTATTATTTTCTTACGCGGGCATGCCTGCATTTATTCAACCCGTGCATTTACTAACCGCTTCAGTATTATTAGGGGTTCAAATTTATATTTTAAAATATTTTAACTATAAAAGTGAATCTTTGATTCGTTAAAGCCAAAATTATTTTGAATATTGACTATATTTGCACTCGCAAAAAAAATTAAATGTTACTAAAAGAAGTTGTTTTAAGAAGAGAGGAAGAATTTGACAAAGCCATTATAAACTGGGCTGGTCAAAATAAAATCGGTATCAAACAATTTGATGGTAGTATTAGCCTTCAAGATTCTGCAGATGCCGTTGTCCTTTTTCATGAGGACTATAACATTTCAAAAGAAAATGAAGGTGTAGTTGAGTTATTTAACAACAATGGAAAATTTACAAGACAAGTAGATGTAAACGGAACACTTGTGGCTTCAGTTTCTTCTTTTATTTTTTGGCTTGAAAACCACCGTCCGAAAAACTTACTTTTTGTTGGTAATAACAAATTAGCACAAAACGAAAAATTCAATAAATTTTTGAGTCAAGTTTCTCAGAAAATATAATTAATAAAAGTTTAATCCATAAAAAAAGCGGTGAGAAAATTCACCGCTTTTTTTTATTTAATGGTTATCTTTCTTTACAAATTAAAAGCAGCTTTTACTTTGTCTACGTAATCTAACTTTTCCCACGTAAACGTTTCCACTTCTTTTTTCACCGTATTACCTCCGTTGTTAAACTCAATCACTTTCGTCTCTGATGGTCTACCCATGTGACCATAAGCAGCTGTTTCAGAATAAATTGGATTTCTCAATTTTAAACGGGTTTCAATTGCATAAGGTCTCATATCAAA
>PDWJ01004733.1_pt1 | contig 11747 bp, 5 predicted proteins | sample 1430881 | NCBI WGS metagenome assembly PDWJ01 (sample SAMN01162460, study PRJNA174530) | Oral metagenome, whole genome shotgun sequencing project. | biome: Marine environment; feature: Marine mammal; material: Swab sample of the gingival sulcus; isolation source: swab sample of gingival sulcus... | reverse complement strand
TAAACAACTTTGTTACGCCAACTGGAGGGACTTGGTCGGGAACAGGTGTCTTTAATAATAAATTTTACCCTTCATCTGTTAATGCGGGAACGTATGAAGTGTATTATACGCATGTTAATGGTTCTGGATGTGCGAATACAGATACTTTTAACTTGAATGTTTATCCTGAACCAGTATTAATAACAACCTCAAATAACGCGACTTGTGGAGAGGAGAATGGATCGGCTTCCGTTACAATTAATGGCGGAGATCCAATTTCAAATTATGATGTGTATTGGAGTAATGGGGAATCAGATGTAGCGATTATTTCTGATTTAAACATGGGTAATTATTATGTTAATGTTACAGATGTAAACGGTTGTTCGTCTTCTTCTATGGCAACGGTTAGCAGTGATGATGTAAATGTATCAGCAACCATAACAGATGTGTCTTGTTTTAACGGTAATGATGGCGAAATAGATTTGAGTATTTCTGGTACAGGACCGTTTGTAGTAAATTGGTCAACTGGCGCGTCAACTGAAGATGTATCTGGATTGTCAGAAGGACCTTATGATGTGATGGTAACAGATGCAAATGGATGTCAGGCTTCTACAACTTTAACCGTTTCTCAACCAAATGAATTGATTATAAATCCAACCGTTACACCTGCAAATTGTGGATCAACTGATGGGGAAATAGCGATAGTTGTTTCTGGTGGTTCAACACCATATAGTTTCCAATGGTATGATGGAAACGGAACTCAAATAGGAACAAGTTTAGGAGGCATGACAGGTTTGTCAAGTGGGGCCTACAGTGCTATAATTACTGATGCTAATGGATGTACAAAAGTTTGGAACGGGGTGATAACAGAAGTTGGTGGACCAGAAATTATTGTAGAGAGCGTAACGGATGCTTCATGTTTAGATGATGGTCAAATTGATGTTTCAATCGCCTCAATTGAAAGTATTCAATCTATTCAATGGAGTAACGGTGAAATCACGGAAGATATTTCAGGATTACCTGCAGATATTTACAATGTTCAAGTTACAGATGTTAATGGTTGTGTCGGGATGTCTTCTATTGAAGTTAATCCGTTGTCACCATCTGAGCAGCCTATATGTCTAGTCACTGTAGATACCATAACCAATACTAACTTATTAGTATGGGAAAAGCCTGTCACAACTGATATTTCACATTTTAACATTTACCGTGAAACCTCTGTGTCTGGTGTTTATCAATTAATTGATCAGGTGCCATATGCAGATGAGTCAGTGTATAATGATGTGGTAGCTTACCCAACCGTTAGGTCTTGGCGTTATAAAATTTCCGTAGTTAATGTTTGTGGACATGAGGGACCCAAAAGTGATGTTCATAAAACAATTCACTTAACCATCAATCAAGGGTTAGGAGGTTTAATTAACTTAGCATGGGATCAATATGAAGGGTTTAGCTTTTCTAGTTATGATTTATACCGCTATACAGATGATGCTGGTGCTTGGACATTGGTGCAACAATTGCCTTCAACAAATTTTAGTTTTTCCGAAACACCACCATCTGCCAATGGATTAAACTATATTATTTCAATTACGCCACCTTCAACTTGTACGTCAACAAACAAGGCGCAAGATTGGAATTCTTCAAGATCGAATAAAACTTCTTCTGCTACAAATGGAATAGAAGATCAAATGAGTTTTGGGGAAATGTCATTGTATCCAAATCCAACTACGGGAGAGTTGAGGTTGTTTATTGAAGAGTCAAAAGAGATTTTAACCTACAGGATTTATGATGCGCAAGGCCGACTCATTGCGTCTAGAACAAATGGATTATCTCAACAATTTTTTGATTTATCTGGATTCGAGTCTGGCGTTTATACTTTGGTGATTTCGTCAGATAAACACGTGGTTAGCCAGAAAATAATCAAGCAATAATGACTTTTGTTATAATCTAAAAATAAACGATTGACACAGTTGTTTAGTCCTATTTTATTTATAAATTTGTTGGATATTAACGCTATTAACAAATTTATATATAATGAGCTCGAAACCGAAAATTGTTTATACCAAAACAGATGAAGCGCCTTTGTTGGCAACGCATTCATTTTTGCCAATTGTAAAAGCTTTTGCTAAAACATCTGACATTGAAATTGAAACGAAAGATATTTCGTTAGCCGCAAGAACATTAGCTGCGTTCAATGATATTTTAAAAGAGGATCAAAAAGTGCCAGATGCACTTGCAGAAATGGCTGTTCTTGTGAAACAACCTGATGCAAATTTGATTAAACTTCCAAATATTTCGGCTTCAATTCCTCAGTTAAAAGCAACTATTAAAGAATTACAAGAAAAAGGTTATGGGATTCCAAATTACCCTGATGAGCCTGAAACGGAGGAGGAAAAACAAATTCAAGCCCGTTATAATAAAATTAAAGGTTCTGCTGTAAATCCAGTACTTAGAGAAGGTAACTCCGATCGTAGAGCACCAAAAGCTGTGAAGAATTATGCTAAAAAGAATCCTCATCATATGGGAGCTTGGTCTTCAGATTCAAAGACCAGAGTGGCAACCATGAATGGTGGAGATTTTTACTCGAATGAAAAGTCAGTTACGGTCCCTAAAGCAACTACAGTAAGTATTGAGTTACATCAAAAAAATGGAGAAGTTACCAAATTAAAATCGGTTGATTTATTGGAAGGAGAGATTATTGACGGAACCATGATGAGTAAAAAAGCCCTATTAACTTTTTTAGACAAATCAATTCGTGATGCAAAATCTGAAAATGTGTTGTTTTCAATCCATATGAAAGCAACCATGATGAAGGTGTCTGACCCAATTATTTTTGGTCACGCGGTAAAAACTTATTTCAAAGATTTGTTTGAAAAATACAAATCTGAATTTGATGAAATAGGCGTTGATGTAAACAATGGTTTTGGAAACTTATTGTCAAATTTAGAAGAACTGCCTGCTGATAAAAAAGAAGCTGTCTTAGCTGATATTGATAAAATATTAAATGAGAATGCTGACTTGGCAATGGTAAATTCTGATAAAGGAATTACAAATTTACATGTGCCTTCTGATGTGATTATTGATGCGTCTATGCCTGCCATGATTAGAAACTCAGGTCAAATGTGGAATAAAAATGGTGAATTGCAAGATACGATTGCGGTTATTCCTGATAATAGCTACGCCGGAATTTACACAGCGGTAATAGATTTTTGTAAAGAAAATGGTGCTTTTGATCCAACGACTATGGGGACTGTTCCAAACGTTGGTCTAATGGCTCAAAAAGCTGAAGAATACGGGTCGCATGATAAAACATTCGAAATTCAGAATGAAGGAACTGTAAAAGTAGTTGATAGTGAGGGTAATGTTTTAATGGAGCATTATGTGGAAAAAGGTGACATCTGGAGAGCTTGTCAAACCAAAGATTTACCGATTCAAGATTGGGTAAAATTAGCTGTAAACCGTGCACAATCTTCTGGGATGCCGGCTGTATTTTGGTTAGATGAAAATAGAGCGCACGACAGAGAAATTATTAAAAAAGTAAATCAATATTTACCAGAGCATGATACTAGTGAGGTAGACATTACAGTGATGGCGCCAAGACAAGCTTGTGAATATACTTGTGCAAGAGTGAAAAACGGAGAAGATACTATTTCAGTCTCTGGAAATGTGTTAAGAGATTATTTAACCGATTTATTCCCAATTTTAGAAGTAGGAACATCAGCAAAAATGTTGTCGATTGTTCCCCTAATGAATGGAGGCGGATTGTTTGAAACTGGTGCGGGAGGTTCTGCACCAAAACATGTGCAACAATTGGTTGAAGAAAATCATTTAAGATGGGATTCCCTAGGTGAATTTTTAGCATTAGGTGTATCGCTTGATTTTTATGGTGAAAAACACAATAATCCTAAAGCACGAATTTTAGGTGAAGCCCTTGATGAGGCTACCGAAAAATTATTGGATAATAAAAAAGGACCATCAAGAAAAGTAAAAGAATTAGATAATAGAGGAAGTCACTTCTATTTATCAATGTATTGGGCAGAAGCCATTGCAAATCAATCTAAAGATGCCGAGCTTAAAGCTCAGTTTTCTGAAGTTTTTGCAGGTTTGAAAGAAAATGAAGCAACGATACTAGAGGAGTTAAATGGTGCACAAGGTTCTCCAGCAAATATTGGAGGTTATTATGAGCCTGACGAAAATTTAACCACAAAAGTTATGCGTCCAAGTCAAACTTTTAATGGTATTATTGACGCAATTTAGTCATTGATTACTAACAAAATTTTAAAAGCTGTCGTTTTATTTCGACAGCTTTTTTTGTGTTAATTTATTTAAAAAGTTTAGTTTTATTAAGCCGTATTAACCCATTTACAATTCTTATTAATATATTTGCTTTTAAGTTAAAACGTTATGAAAAAATTCTTTAGTTTTTTTATCAGTAAAAAATACCTTATAAATCTGGGAGCCATTTTGGTGGTGTGGTTAATTGTGATTTTTGGAACCAGTTTTTATTTAGATTCCTACACCAATTTTGGTGAAAAAATTAAAGTACCTTCTTTATATAAAATCCATGTAGAGGATTTGGATGAATTATTTAAAAATACGAACATTACCTATACCATTGTTGATTCCGTTTATATGGAAGATTGGCCAAAAGGTACGGTTTGTTGGCAACATCCTCATCCAACAGATTCTACAGGTGAATATGTTAAAAGTGGACGAGAAATACAAGTATCAATAGTGCCTTTAAAGCCAAAGTTAATGAAGGTGCCAAGTGTGGTAGAAAAATCTAAAAGAATGGGAGAAGCTTTGCTTGAATCAATGGGGTTCAGAACAACCGTTTCTTTCCAGCCGTCTAATGATGGAGATGGTTTTATTTTAGACCAGAAAATTAATGGAAAATCAATAACAAAGGATACAAAAGCGGTTAAAGGTACGGTGATAGAACTAGTGGTGGCAAGACAAACCGTTGGTGAGTCAACCATGTTGCCAAATTTAGTAGGGCTTACAATAAATGAAGCTAGACAACGTTTGATGAATCTAAACTTGTCCATTCATCCAGAGTGCATCACTTGTGAAACACCTGAGGATGGAAATGTAGCCGTAATTTTAAAACAATCGCCAATTGGTGGAGATAGTATTAAAGTTCCTGCAGGAACAACAGTTACAGTTTGGGCTGAAAAATAACTAATTCATGATTCGTTTATCAATACTTTTATTTGTTCTTGCGTTAACTGGTCAGCTACGTGCGCAAGAAGTGCTTGTTCCGCTTACAATTAACCAAGATTTAGTTAAGCCAACTAAGCCTCAAAATAAAGCCAATGGTTGTATAGATTCAACTTTTCAGTCTTATACTTATAATACCTTAAACTTGCCGGTGTGGGACGATTTTTCTGTTAATAAATTTGTCAATTATAATATTGATTTTACTGCACCAAATGTTAGTTCTCAGGTGTATTATCAAATCATGGATCAATCAAATGTGACACCGTTGCCTGCTTCAACCATTTTGTGCGATACGTCCATTGCTCATGTCAAAACTACAACCATTAATTCAGGGGTAGAGGTGACCACGGTAAATTATTTTACAACGGGTCAAATTTATACCATTAACGATTTATGTGTGTACCCAATTGAGTCGGTTCAAAAAGAACTTTTCACAGAGTGCTATGTGGTATTTGACACCATAATTGACGGGGTGCCAGACTCACAAAAAGACACGGTATTTTACACCTCATCTCCAGATTATTTTCAGGATTCAGTTCGAGTGTTCTCTGCAAACATGAACGACCCCAATAAAATTTGGATTGACGATTACGCATTGCACAATTACAACTATGCCGTTGACCCATGGTCGCTAGGGGTGGCAACTTTAGACGGGGTAAGTAATGATGGTTATCCTTACGATTGGGGTGCTGCGGACACGTATGATGATGCAGATGTGCTAACTTCAAAGCCGATAAATTTGTCAGGAAAAACCAATGTTTATTTGACATTTTTATACCAAGCAAAAGGGCTAGGGGATTCGCCTGAAGTCAACGATTCATTAATTTTAGATGCGTATTCAAGTTCGCTTGGGCATTGGCAAAGTATTTGGGCCGTTGATGGAGACGTGACAGATAATGAATGGCACATAGCGCATATTCCAATTACCCAGTTTGATTTAATCCAACCCGATTTCCAATTCAGATTTAGAAACAAAGCAACCGTTACTGGATTGTTAGATCATTGGCACGTAGATTACGTTAATTTACGAGATAATTCAACTGCTGCTGATACTATTATTGATGATATAGCTATTGTTTATCCAATTAATTCTTTGTTAAAAGAGTATACCAATGTGCCTTGGGATCATTATAAAAATTTGACCACTCCTAATGATGTAATGAAAACCTCTGATGAAATTACGGTTAGGAATAATCATACCAGTGCCAAGCTTCAAAATACGGGAGGATTGGAAATTGATGGGAATAGTTTTAGTCTTGGGGTGCTCACACCTAACTGGAATGTTGGTTTAAATACCTATGATGTTGGGTATGCCTCTCTATATACTTTTCCTCAAGTTGTGCTTGGGGATACCATGGCCGATTTTTCGGTGAAATTAAATATGGCCACCACATCAACCAACGTGTATGATGTTAATGACACCACCTATTTTACTCAAAAATTCAGAAATTATTATAGTTTGGATGATGGCTCTGCTGAAACTGCCTATGGTTTTGATGTCTATAATGCTAAAGTAGCAATGAAGTTTGAGGCTTATGAGGCCGATACTTTAACAGGGGTGTTGATGAAGTTTATCCCGTCTAATACAGATGTTTCAAATGAAATATTTTTATTGACCATTTGGGAAGATGATAATGGTGAGCCAGGGGATATTATCTATCAAGATAGTTATTTTGAACCGCATTACCCTCAATATACGGGTCAAAAAGATCAATATGGGTATTATAAATTTAACGGAGGAGCATCTGTGGTGGTGCCAAAAAATTATTTTGTAGGGTTCGAGCAAATTGAAGAGCAAATGATGTATATCGGTATGGATATGAATCTCGATAATTCAGATAAAATATTTTATAATACGACCGGAAGTTGGGTTGGAACAGCCTTTAGCGGGACTCTTATCATGCGACCAGTATATAGTACAGGGTTGAATAGTACCTTGTCAACCAGTGAGGTTGAGAAGGAAGAGGCTGTATACACAGTTTATCCTAACCCAACCCAAAGTCAAGTTTCTGTTGTGGGATTGACACAAAATCAAAAAATTCAATTGTTTGATTTGTCGGGACGTTTACTTTTAGAAAGCAATGAAAATAGTATAGATTTGACCCAATTTGATAACGGTATGTACATTTTAAATGTGGTAGATCAATCCGGTAAAATCAACCACACCCAAAAAATAATCAAATATTAAATGGCATTAGATAGCGACAATTTAGAAGATTTATTTGAACACTATAACTTTACCGTTGATCCTGGTCAAGAACTGTTTAGAATTGATAAATATTTAATGCTCAAAATTCCAAACACTTCCCGTAATAAAATTCAACAGGTTGCTAAAGATGGTGGGATTAGAGTGAATGGAGAAGCGATAAAATCCAACTACAAAGTTCGACCAAATGATGTTATTTCAGTGGTGTTGCCCTATCCGGTTCGAGAGTTTAAATTAATTCCAGAGGATATTCCATTGGATGTCGTTTATACAGATGATGATTTGATTATTGTTAACAAGCCAGAAGGGATGGTGGTTCACCCAGGTCATGGAAACTACACTGGAACTCTAATGAATGCTTTGGTTCATCATTTTGATAATTTGCCAGCAAGAGATGATTATGAATCTCGACCTGGTTTAGTCCATAGGATTGATAAAAACACCTCAGGTTTATTGGTGATAGCAAAAAATGAAAAGGCACTCACCGATTTATCAAAGCAGTTTTTTGACCGAACCTCCGAGAGAACCTATTGGGCGTTGGTTTGGGGAGACGTGTTAGAAGATGAAGGAACAATTACAGGTGATATTGGGCGATCACAATCGAATCGAAAAGTGTACAGGGTTTATGATGAAGATGAGGGCTACGGTAAACATGCTGTCACGCATTATAAAGTGATCGAAAGATTTAGATATGTGACTTTGATTGAGTGCAAGTTAGAAACGGGTAGGACTCATCAAATCCGAGTCCATTTAAAGCATATCGGACATCCATTATTTAATGATATCGAATATGGTGGAAATAAAATCTTAAAAGGCACCACTTTTTCTAAATACAAACAGTTCATAGATAATTGTTTTAAACTGATTGAGGGGCAAGCGTTGCATGCTAAAACATTGGGAGTCAAGCAGCCTACCACGGGCGAATTTCTGCGGTTTGATTCGGACTTACCTGAAAATTTTATCGCCCTCCTTGAAAAATGGAGAGCTTACTCCAAATCAGGAAAGTAAAATAAATGACTTCAAAGGATGTAAAATCTAAAAAAAATTATTATTTTCGTCCCTTATACCGAGCAAAAAACTATAAAATATATGAAAGTTTTTACAAAAATCATTCTTATTTTAACCATTTTAATGAGTGGTTATTCTTATGCACAAACTAGAAATTACGCTAAAGAAGCTGATGTGCTTTGGGTTTCTGGAAAGTATAAAGATGCAGCAGAAGCTTACAAAAAAGCGTATGCGAAAATGAGTACAAAAAATGATAAAGCCCGTATTAAAAAAGCAACTTACGCTTTCCGTGCAGGTGAATCTTATAACTTTATTGATAATTTTGGTGCGGCTGAAGAGCAGTATGAAAAAGCAATTTTACTAAGATACCACGAAATTGATCCTAAAGTTTATTATAAGTTAGCTGAGGCTCAAATGGCACAATGTAACCATAAAAAGGCCCTTGGTAATTTTAGAAAATATAAAGAGTTAAATCCTTCAGATCCTATCGTAGATGTAAGAATTGAGTCATGTAAAAAATATGATGAGTTCCAGAAGAATAGATCAAGACATGAGTTAGAAAATATGTCAAAATTAAATACCCCAGCGTATGACTATGCTGCTGTATTAAATTCAAGAGGAACTGAAATGTATTTTACGTCTTCAAGAGAAGGTGCTACAGGAGAAAGCGCTGAGCAAGTAGCTGGTGGAAGTTTTACAGATATCTTTGTGTCAAATATTGATAGAAAAGGAAATTTCTCTGAGCCTACGCCAGTTGAAGCGCCAATTAATACAATCGACAATGAAGGGGCTTTATGTTTTGATGGAAGGGGAAAAACAATCTTCTTTACGCGTTGTGTAAATGAAGATAAAATGAATTTAGGGTGTGATATTTATATGGCTGAAAAGAAAAATAAAGGTTTTGGTGAGCCAGTAAAATTAAACTTAAAAGACCATGACACGACTCATGTTGGTCAACCAGCAGTTACAGCGGATGGAAAAACACTTGTGTTTGCTTCAAATATGGCCGGTGGACAAGGTGGTGTTGATTTGTGGATGACTACTTATAACAGAAGAGATGAGTCTTGGTCAATTCCAGTGAATTTAGGTCCTGAAATTAATACAGCAGGAAATGATATGTTTCCTACTATTGATAAAGAGGGTGTTTTATATTATGCAACTGACGGAAAAGTTGGGTTAGGTGGACTTGATATTTTCATGACTGAAGTGTCTGAAGATGGAAAATGGTCTAATCCAACAAATATGGGGGCGCCATTGAATACTTGTGCAGATGATTATCATATTGTGTTCGTTCAAAATGATATTAATGGTCAACGTGGTTATATATCGTCTAATAGAGATGGTTCAAAAGGTCCAAGAGAAGCACCATCACAAGATATTTGGTCTTTCTATTTACCTCCAGTATTGGTAGATGTAATGATTACAGTTGTTGACCAAGAAACTGGTGAATCTTTAAAAGAAATGGATGTAAATGTTGTAGGGTCTGATGGATCAAATTACACCTTAAAAACAGATGCTGACGGTCAAATCAATTTAACTGAAAAAGAGGACGGAACAAGATATATTATGCCTGGAAATACTTACACCGTTGAGGTAGCAGGAATTGAAAAGATTTATCTTGGGGCGCATGACAAATTCTCAACCATGGATGTAGAAAAAAACACGAGAATTATTCGTGAATTGTCAGTCTTGAATATTGAAAAACCAATTAGACTACCTGAGGTAAGATACGCATTAGGGTCTGCTGAATTACAAGTTATCCCTGATTCTATTAACTCTAAAGATTCATTGAATTATTTATATGACATTATGATGGAAAACCCAAATATCGTGGTGGAGTTAATGTCACATACTGATTCCAGAGGGTCGTCTGCAGCAAATAAAAAGTTAGCCCAGGCCAGAGCACAATCTTGTGTAGATTACCTTGTAAACGAAAAAGGATTACCTGCAGATCGATTTGTACCTAAAGGGTATGGAGAAGATACACCAAATACTTATTATGATATTAATAAGGAAACTGGTGATACAGTTGGAGTATATAAGTTAACTGAGGCTTACATTAATCAATTCAAAACATCAGACAAAGATAAGTTTGAAATGTTACACCAGTTAAACAGACGAACAGAATGTAAGATAATTGGGTTTGATTATGTGGCTAAAGAAGCTGAAGAACCAAAACCTGAAGAAGGAGAGTAGATATTAAAATATTTTAAATTAAAAGCGTCCCGAATTATCGGGATGCTTTTTTTATTTTTGAAACACAATTTATTTTTAGCATGTCAGATATTCGATACAACCAAAGAGGCGTTTCAGCATCAAAAGAAGATGTTCATAATGCTATCAAGAATGTAGATAAAGGATTATTTCCAAAAGCATTTTGTAAAATTATTCCAGATCATTTAACCAATGATGATGAGTACTGTATTGTCATGCATGCAGATGGTGCCGGAACCAAAAGTGCTTTGGCGTATATGTACTGGAAAGAAACCGGAGATTTAAGTGTTTGGAAAGGTATCGCGCAAGACGCTTTAATTATGAATATTGACGACTTGCTTTGTGTTGGGGCAACCGAAAATATTTTATTGTCCTCTACTATCGGTCGAAATAAAAACTTGATAACCGGGGATGTGCTTTCAGCCATTATAAATGGTACTGAAGAATTATTGACAGATTTAAAAAAATACGGAGTTGAAATACACTCTACTGGAGGTGAAACCGCAGATGTTGGAGACTTAGTAAGAACGATCATTGTAGATTCCACCGTAACTGCCAGAATGAAGAGGTCGGATGTGATTGATAATGCCAATATTCAAGCAGGTGATGTTATTGTTGGTCTAGAATCTTTTGGTCAAGCCACTTACGAAAGTGAATATAATGGGGGGATGGGGTCAAATGGCTTAACTTCTGCCAGACATGATGTATTTGATAAGTACCTGTCGAAAAAATTTCCTGAGAGTTTTGACCCTGCTGTGCCTGAAGATTTGGTGTACTCAGGAAGTAAAAAATTAACTGATTCAGTTGAGGGGGCGCCACTTGATGCTGGTAAATTGGTGTTGTCACCAACTCGAACTTATGCGCCAATCATTAAAGAAATATTAAACCAACACAGATCACATATTCATGGAATGGTGCATTGCAGTGGTGGCGCTCAAACTAAAGTTTTGCATTTTGTAGATAATGTTCATGTTGTTAAAGATAATATGTTCGATATACCACCATTGTTTAAGCTGATTCAGCAAGAGTCAGGAACGTCTTGGCAAGAAATGTACAAGGTTTTTAATATGGGTCATAGAATGGAAATCTATCTTCCCCAAGATCATGCGCAAGCGATTATAGA
>PDWJ01006440.1_pt1 | contig 11750 bp, 9 predicted proteins | sample 1430881 | NCBI WGS metagenome assembly PDWJ01 (sample SAMN01162460, study PRJNA174530) | Oral metagenome, whole genome shotgun sequencing project. | biome: Marine environment; feature: Marine mammal; material: Swab sample of the gingival sulcus; isolation source: swab sample of gingival sulcus... | reverse complement strand
AAGCGGGATGCCAACCCCAATGTCGTCCTCAACAATCTCTATAAGCAGACCCAGCTCCAATCGAGCTTCTCGATCAATATGGTCGCCCTGGTCGATGGGGTGCCCCGGATCCTCAATCTGCGCACCGCCCTCGATGGCTATGTGCGCCATCAGATCGAGGTCGTCACCCGGCGTTCGGAGTTCCGTCTTGCCAAGGCTGAACGGCGTGAACACATCCTCGAAGGCCGCATTAAGGCCCTCAACGTCATCGACGAGATCATCGCGCTGATTCGAGCCAGCGATGATGCTGCCGCCGCCAAGGCGGGCTTGATGGCCGAACCCTATGAGTTCACCGAACTCCAGGCTGAAGACATCTTGAGCATGCAGTTGCGTCAGCTCACTCGACTGTCACGGATCGATATCCAGGCCGAACTCGACGATATTCGCAGCCGAATCGCTGAACTCCAGGCCATCTTGGGTGATGAGGCCTTGCTCCGTCAGGTCATCAAGGATGAGCTGGCTGAGATCAAGGAGGCTTTCGCCACACCGCGGGTGTGTGAGATCACCTATGACGATGGAGAGTTGTCGATCGAGGATCTCGTCGATGACAAAGAGCTCGTCATCGTGATGACCGAAGCCCACTATGTCAAGGCGGTTCCGGCGACCTCGTTCAAGTCCCAAGGCCGCGGCGGTCGGGGAGTGAGCGGGGGCAAGATGAAGGCTGAAGATGTGGTCCGCCACGTGATCTTCACCTCAGCCCACGCCCACCTGCTCTTCTTTTCCAATCGAGGCAAGGTCTATCGACTGCGAGCCCTCGACATTCCCGAGCGGGAACGCACCGCCAAGGGAATGCCGATCGTCAACCTTCTGCCCCTCCAGGCCGATGAACACATCCAGGCGATCATCGACACCCGCGAGTTTGCTGGTGATCGCTATCTCTTCTTCGCTACCCGCAATGGCACGGTCAAGAAAACCACCTTTGATGCCTACGACTCCAGCCGTCGGGATGGCTTGATCGCCATCAATCTGCGCGATGGCGACGAGCTGGTCAAGGTGATCGAAACCTCTGGTGATGACGACATCTTCATGGTGTCGAGCCGAGGGATGACGATCCGGTTCAACGAGGGCGATGTTCGCTCGATGGGCCGCTCCGCCGGTGGGGTGCGCGGTATGAAGCTGCGCAGCACCGATGATCGGGTGGTGTCGTGCGATGTTGCCCGCGACGACACGGCGATCCTGTTGATGACCGATGCTGGATACGGCAAGCGCACCCAACTCGATCGGTTCAACCGTCAAGGACGAGGCGGCCAAGGCGTGCGCGGGATCAAACTCACCGGGCATCGCGGCAATGTGGTCGCCGCATTCATGGTGGGACTCGAGGACGAGATCGTCGCCGTGTCATCCGGCGGGGTCACCATCCGCATGAATGTGCGCGAGATCTCGTCCCAGGGCCGTGATGCCACCGGAGTGAGGGTGATGAATCTCGACGATGGGCAAACCGTGGCATCGGTTGCGCCGATCGTGTCCGCCGATAGCTGACCGTATCCCCCACGATCGACCCTCGAGGTCCGCTTGCCGCTTGACGGCCGATGACCACTCCTGATGAGGAGGGATCGTGAGACGCGATATCGGAGGCATGAGCCTCACCCTGGGCATGATGGGCGTTGCTGTCGCGGCGGTGATGATGATGGCGATGATGCCGGTGATCGATCGAGTGATCGATCGCCAAGCAGCCACCCAGGCGGCCGACGCGGCCGCCCTAGCTGGGGTGATCGATGGCCACGCCGCCGCCGTCGACGCTGCTGAGCACAATGGCGGTGAACTGGTCGCCTGGGAGATTGATGGCGCGGTGGTGACCGTGTCGGTCACCGTCGGATCGATGACCGCGACCGCCCGTGCCACCGATGGACCATGAGATCGTCATACAATCAACCAGGTGAGCACGCCAGGAGACACCCCATCGTCGGAGTTCGACGGCGATCTCGTCCCTTCCGACGAGAGTGATCAGGCTGCTGGGTGGACCGAGTCGTGGGCCCAACAGATCATCCCGGCGATCACCCGTCCCCAGCGTTCCACGAACCGGCGACCCCGGGTGCGCAAGGTCACACGGGTGCTGCGCCATATCGATCCGTGGAGCACGTTCAAGGTTGGGCTCTTGTTCAGCGTGGTCGCCTACTTGGTGTCATTGACCAGTGGGATCCTGTTGTGGCAGGTAGCCGATGCCACTGGCACCTTGACCAATGTGGAGCGGTGGTTCACCCAGTTTGGTTGGGAGACCTTTGAGATCGATGGGAGTGAGATCTTCCGGGATGCCTGGGTGATCGGCCTCATGCTGGTGATCGCGTCAACCGGCATCCTCGTCTTGCTGGTGACCGTGTTTAACCTGGTCAGCGACATCATCGGTGGGATCAGGGTGACCGTTCTCGAAGAAGAGGTCGTCGAGCACAGCGGTGCTTCATCCCAGCCGGTCACCCTTGATCAGGCGATCGCGATCGACGATGCCCCCTTGGTCGATGAGTCGTGGACCGTTGAGGATCTTCCCGACGACATCGATCCCGCTAGCCTGACGAGCCGCTGGGGCTATAGCTCAGTCGGTTAGAGCGCCGCCCTGATAAGGCGGAGGTCGCTGGTTCGATTCCAGCTAGCCCCACTCCACCGCAACGACGCGTCCGCTGGGCGCGTCGTTTGCGCGTGGTGGGAGCGAACCCGATCCTAAGATGACCCCATGCGAGCAGTTGGGCGGATCCTGGCCGTGGTGGGTCTTGGGATGGTGATCGCTGGAGCTCTTCGTCTTCGAGGGCGGGGCGGGCTGCCTCCACAGCGGGGCAGATGGCAACTGATCGATCAGTCGTGACGAGCTGACCCCTGGTCAAACACCTTGAGATAGAAGTCCAACTCAGCGGTCATCATGTGCTCGATCGTGTCGGCCCGTCGGAAGCCGTGGCCTTCACCCTCATAGGCGTGGTAGTCACACTCGATGCCCCTATCCAGCAAGGCTGAGACGATCATCTCGCTCTGATTGGGGGGAACCGCCTGGTCATCGAGACCTTGGAACACGATGACCGGACAGTCGAGGCGATCGAGATGGGAGATCGGTGATCGTTCCTCATAGAGGTTGCGGGCTTCAGGCCAGGGACCGATCAGGCGATCGAGATAGCGAGACTCAAACTTGTGGGTGTCGGTCGCGAACGCTGACAGGTCGGCTACGCCATATCGGCTAGCCCCAGCAGCAAACACATCACCGTGAGCCAGGGCGTTGAAGACCGTGAAGCCACCGGCTGATCCTCCTCGGATCACCATCCGGTCCCGGTCAACCCAGCCCTGATCAGCTAACCAGGTTGCCGCGGCCAGACAATCTTCAACATCGATGACACCCCACTGATCGTCGAGCAGGTTGCGATAGGCGGTACCCATCCCGGTCGATCCCCGATGGTCGACATCGACCACCGCAAACCCTCGGGTGGTCCAATACTGGACCTCCAACGACAAGAATGGCCGAGCTGCTGAGGTGGGGCCACCATGGATCATGGTCACCAAGGGTGGCCGTTCATCGGCGGGGCCCTCGGCGGTCGAGCTGCGCGGTGGATAGAACCAGCCATAGGCGGTGGCCGCGCCGTCACCGGTGGGATAGTCGATGCGTTCGGCCACCGAAATGTCTTCGGTAGGGATCGGCAGTGGGGGAGCGGCCACGATCACCCGCTGGTCGCTGGGATCATCCAGGCGGTACGACACGATCTTGGGCAGCTCGGTCGATGATGACACGATCGCGGTCACCGTGGTGGAGCCCACCCAGAGCTGGCCCAAACCGGCAGCGCCGACCTCGTGGGCGATCCCATCGATCACCAGCTGGCCCCGCGACGACCACACGTGTTGGCCATCGGGGCTGATCCCGTGATCTCGCAGTCCGAACACCCAGGCAGGACCGCCGATCTCGGTTTCGCTGGGCCACAGATGGGTTTGGTCGCCATCGATGCGCCAAAGGTTCCACCATCCCGACTGGTCACTGATCACCGTGGTGCCGATCGGCTGAACGAACGACGGTCCCTCAGCCATCACCACATCAGTGCCAGCACCCAGATCGCACTCGATCAGTGACGTGGAGTTCCACGGCATGTTGGGATGGTTCCACACCACCGCCCGAATCCGATCGGGGGTCACAAAGGTGGGCGACATCACAAAATCGGTGCCCGAGAAGATCGACCGAGGCTCACTTGGCTGGTGGGCATCGAGGATGACCAGATCGTTGACCACTTCACCGTCACGATCGCGCTCGCGCACCGCCACCAAGGTGGTTCCATCTGGCGAGAGTTTCATGTCGGCATATCTCACCGATCGAGCGATCGTTGGCGCGCTGGTGAGGGCTTCCGGGGGCGTCGATCCATCGAGGGGCACCCGATAGATCCGCTGATCAGCAAAATTGACAAACCAGGCCATCCCCGCCGCGACCCAGGCTTCGCCACCGCCATACACGTGGGCAGCACTTCGGGCGTTAAAGGGGGCATCGATCAGATCACGGGGCGTGCCATCATCATCGACGACGAGGACTTGGCGACCCTGCTCGGCTGGTCGGACTTCGCACCACACGGTGACCGGTCGACCAGTGGATTCATCAACCCAGACATTGACCAGTTTGACGGTGCCCTGGGTCAGGGTCGATGGACTGATCGGCGATGGCCAGCGGCCATAGGGGAGGGGAGTCATCCTCCCAGTATGGACGATCAGGGGTCGGTAGGTGGGGGAGCGAGCCGTTCGATCGACGCGGCCAGATCGGCTAGGCGACGGTCGAGTTCTTCGCCGGTGATCATGTCAGCCAGGGCGATTCGCACACTGGCGATCTCCCGGGCCAGAAACTCGGTGTCGTTCTGGGTGCGCTCAGCAACTTCCCGGTCGAGCTCGGCTTGGGCCCGGTCGCGCGACTCTTGACGGTTCTGGGCCAACAGGATCAGGGGAGCCGCATATGCCGCCTGGGTGGAAAACGCCAGATTCAACAAGATGAAGGGGTAGGGATCCCAGCGGTAGCGGGCGATCAAGACCACATTGAGGGCGATCCACAAGGCGACAAACACGGTTTGATACACCAAGAATCGAGCGGTGCCGAAATAGCGGGCAATCCCTTCGGCAAACCGGCCAAAGGCATCGGGGTCATAGGACAGATCAAAGCGCCCGGTGGTACGAGGGGTGCTCAAATCAGCTCGTCGTTTCATAGCTGCACTCCCTCAACCGTTTCGCCCATCGTGGGGCCAACCTGGTCTTGACGACGGTGCTTCAATCGCCATCCAGCGCCCAACATGCGGTCGACCACGTCATCGACACTGATCGCTCCAAGCATTCGCTGGTCATCATCGACCACCGCCAAGGTCAACATGTCATAGGACGCAAACTCCTCAAACACCGCCCGGTCACGGGTGCCGGGATGGACGGTGGGGATGTCACGATCGACGAGGTGATGCAATTCCATCATCGGCGGTTCTCGCAGGAGACGCTGCATATGGACCACACCCAAGAATCGCCCGGTCGGGGCCTTGTAGGGGCTCCGGGTGACAAACACCTGGCTGGCGATCGATGGGGTCCACTCCGGTTTGCGGATCTGGGCCAGGGCATCGGCCACGGTGGCGGTCGATCCCAAGATGATGATCTCGGGGGTCATCATCCCGCCAGCGGTGGATTCTTCATAGGACAAGAGGCGGGTCACCACCGCAGCATCGTCATCATCCATCGCCGCCAGCACGGTGGAGCGCTGATCGCTGGGCATCTCGCCCAACAGGTCGGCCAGGTCGTCATACTCCATCTCATCGAGGACGCTGACCAAACGATCGAGATCAAGATTCTCAATCACCCGCAGCTGTTCATCCTCGGTGAGCTCTTCGAGCACGTCAGCCAAGCTCTCATCATCCATGGTGGCCAAGAGTTCACGCCGGCGGGCCAGGGGCATGGCCCTCACGATGTGGGCCACATCGGAGGGATGCATCTCGCGCAGCCGGGCCGCTTCGGCGGCCATGGCATTGGTCCCGACGAAGAGATGAGACAGATCCGACCAGTCGAGGAGGCGATAACTGGCTTTGCGACCCAGGGCGCCTCGGCGCGACACGCGGATCTTGTCGACATGCCAGGTCACCGATCGAGGAGTACGGGTTTCCACGATGCCGACATCGCTGATTCGTTCGCCGGTGGGCAGGGCGGTATCGATCACATCGGCCCCGATCAGGATTTCGCCCGGTCGACTCTTGAAGGGGTTGAGATCGAGATCCCAGCTCCGCAGTCGCAGACCATCGCTGCTGATGTGGGCGATTCGAGGGGCGGGGATAAAGATCCGTCGCTGCTGACTGATCGCCACACAACCGATCACCTGAGGCGGATGCCCCGATCGACCAGCAGCGGTGATGATGTCATCGATCGCGCCGATTCGTGCTCCACCAGCATCGAGCAAGGGGAGCCGCATGATCCGATAGGCGTAGATCAGTTCCCCAGACATAGGCCGAAGACTAGATCGCTCAGACCGGCGACGACACCTCAATCAGGCGGGTTAGGTCAAACTTTTGCTGGTTCGACCGCCACCAGGGTGTCGCTATAGGCCACACCGCCGCCCCAGTCGGTGAGGGTGGCATTGGTCAGACTGTTGGCCACCTGGCCGTCAGGATGGTGATCACGCCACCACCCCCACGGGATCGCCGCGAGCCCCGGTCGGAGTCGATCGGTGATGGCGACGGTGAGTTCCAGACTGGCCCGACGGTTGTAGACCCGGGCCCGATCGCCGTTACTCAGGCCATAGGTGGCGGCATCGGCGGGATCGAGTTCGATCACCGGACCACCGCTGGCACCGCCGTGGCTGGGGAGCTGGGCATAGCTCGAATTGAGGAATCGAAGGTGCTGCTTAGGGGTCATCAGCTGGAGCGGGAACCGGTCGGCATCAGGACCGAAGGGTCCCTCCACCGGGCGCACATAGGTGGGAATTCGGGGCTGGCCGATCGCGTCGAGCGCGGTACTGGCGAATTCGATCATTCCTGAGGGCGTCGGGACCTCACCGTCTCGCCACGGGGCATCACTACTGTCGGTGGGCACCTTGACCCAGCCGGTCTGGCGCAAGGCCGCAAGGTCAACCGTTGGGAAGGCCGCGGCCAGCAGGGTGTCGTCATCGTCGAACAAGCAGGGATCGGTCAAGCCCATCGCCCGGGACAAGCGCCGGAACAAGGTTGGATTGCTGACCGCTTCACCTCGGGGTGGGATCGCTGCTTCGTTCCAGCCGAGCCAGAGATGACCCCACGGGGTGACCACATCGGTGGCTTCGATCTGGGTGGTCGCCGGAAGGACGATGTCGGCATAGCGAGCGGTGTCGGTGAGGAACTGGTCATGCACCACGGTGAAGAGATCGTCTCGTCCCAGGCCGTCGCGCACCCGGTTGGCATCGGGAACGATCACCGCTGGGTTGGCGTTCCACACGATCAGGGCTCGGATCGGCGGATCGGCATCGAGGAGGGCCTCGCCGAGGCGACCCATATTGAAGATCCTCGGCTCGGGAGTTGGACCCAGGTCGCCTCGTTCGAGCGCCTCACCGTCAACGAGGCGACCGTGCCAGGTACCAACACTGAAGAACAGGCCTCCACCACGCCTCTTCCAGGCGCCGGTGAGGGCCGGCAAACAGGCCAAGGTGCGAGCGAACATGGCTCCGTTCTCGTGATGTTCGCCCCCGATGAGGGTCCGGATCGCCGCTGGAGAGGTGGTGGCATAGTCGCGGGCTAGGCGGGTGATCGTGGCGGCATCAACCCCGCATTCAGCACTGGCGCGCTGCGGTGTCCAGTCGGCAACTGCGTCACACAATTCCTCGAATCCGGTGGTGTGATCGCGAACCCAGTCCCGATCCCAGAGCCCTTCGGCGATGATCACCTGGATCATCGCCAAGATGAGGGCGGTATCGGTACCGGGTCGGGGCTGGATGAAGAGGTCACCCCGCTCGGGGTCGATTGCATCGGCGGTGAGGGTGCGGATCGGATCGATCACGATCAGGCGAGCACCACGCGATCGGGCCCGTTCGATCGTCGGCCAGAGGTGGCGATTGGTCAGCCGAGTATTGGTGGCCCACACGATGATGAGACGGCTGTGTTCCAGGTCGAGCGGATCGCCGCTGAGCCGTGATCCATTGGTCATCTCGATGCCGGCTCCAACGGTGGCACCACAGATCGTGTGAGACAATCGGCTAGCGCCGAGACGATGAAAGAACCGGGCCGAGATCCCCGCCAGAGCCAGGGTCGACTGGTTGCCAGCACTGCTGAACGGCAGGATCGCTTCGCCCCCGTGAGCATCGATCAGAGCATGGAGCCGGGAGGCGATTTCGTCGAGCGCGTCATCCCAGCTGATCGGTTCAAACCGACCGGCACCTTTGGGCCCGACACGTTTGAGAGGATGGAGCACCCGATCCGGTGAATAAACCCGATCGAGATAGCGGTTGACCTTAGGACAGAGCTCTCCGGCCGAGTAGGGATGGTCGGGATTGCCGCGCACGGCGACCGCTCGGGGGCCATCAGGGGTGTCGTCAACGGTGACCGTCCACCCGCACGAGTCAGGACAATCGTGGGGGCACACGCCCTGGACAACCCGACTCATCTCCCCATCGTAGGACCGGGGACGCGTTCGTCAGCACGAGTGTGCTGGTGGCGGACTTATGACGAGGCGAAATCAACCAAGGCTTGGTTGACCCGAGGAAGATCGACGCGTGCTCCGAGACCGTCGTCGGTGATCGGAACGAGACGCAGGGCGCCCCGGTCGACGGTGACAACCGCTGATCCGTCAGGAGCGAGGATGACATCGTCGTGGGTGCCAAGCTCGATCACACCCTCAGCGGTGATCAAGGACCAGCGGTTTTCCACCCTGGTCAAGGTTCGACACCCACCGAGATCGCTGGCGGCATAGGTGGTGGTCACCGGCTCAGCGATCGCCTCGCCATCGCTCAGGCGAACCACGCTCAATCCGTCGAGGGTGGTGATCGTCACACAGCGGTCGGTGGTCGAGAGGTCGGTGGCCGGTTGGCCGGCCAGTGCAGCGAGTTCGTCGCCATCATGATTGAAGATCTTGGTGATCGATGAGGTGACCACGACGATCCGGTCAGCGGTGATCGTCGCCGCAGACACGGCGGAACCAGCATCGGCGAGGGGGGCGAGCTCATTGGAGTCGCGGTGAAGTCGACCGATCTGACCTGAGTTGGTCACCACGATCAGGCCCTGGTCATCGAGAGCTGAGGCCACCGGAAGATCGATTCGGGCTCGACCGTGGGTCGACCCGTCGGTGCCATAGAGCGCGATTTCCGCCTTGTTTCCCACGGTTTGGCGGGTGGCGATGAGGTCGTGACCGACAGCGATCGGCTGGTCGGGAAGATAGGTCAGGGTGTCGGGCTCAGACCGGTTGATCACCAGGGTTTGAAAGTTGGCCGCATCAGCGAGTGCGATCACGCGGCCATCGGTGACCACGCTGCTGGCGAACAAGAGCGGTTTGGCTTGGTTGGCGAGGGCGCCCACATCGATGGTCTCATTCGTGGTCAGATCGATGAGGGTCACATTGCCGCCCCGCTCTACTCCAGCAACCAGGAGATCGTTCACCGTGCCCGACGGTCGCGCCACGGCGGTGCCAGCTGGCAGGCTGATGCGCACGGCGTCGCCGGTGGGATCGATCAGGATGCCGTCACGGTCGGCGAGTGCCAGTTGGGCAATAGCGGGATTGGCGCCGGTGCGGGTGAAGACACCACGGGCCGGCGATGCCGCTGGGGAGGTGGCGACGGTGGCACCCTCGGTGTCAACCACGGTGACGGCGCCGGTGGTCGGCTCGACCAGAACGATCCGATTCCACGAGGCATCGAGGGTGGAGGTGGTGGTGCCGACTCGGCCGAGGAGTCGGGCGATGGCCACCCCGCCCACGATGAGCAGTGCCAGAATGATCGTGGTGGCCAGCATCTGCTGGGCTGGGGTCAGGCGCCGTCGTCGAGCGGGCGGACGCTGACGCCGCGGCCGGGGAGCTGGGCGTTCCAGATCGGGATCGATCGGTGTCGACCTGGGCCGTTGGCGACCTTGACGGGGACGGTGGCCCGGTTGTGGCCGTCGCCGAGGCGGTCGCTGGTCGTCCCGTCGGGAGCGGGGGGGAAGGTCGAAACCGTCGTCGGTCATCCTTCGCGACTGTAGACCGAGCAGGGCCCTGATGGGCAGTATTGAACGCGTCTTTGGTCGGGTGTTGACGCTCCGTGCTGGCTGGGATGAGGGCTACGCTGACCAGATGGAGTTCACCTGCCCTCGTTGCGCTGAGACGGTTGAGGCGGTCTACTACGGGCCCTGTGTGTCGTGTCGTGAAGAACTCAATGATCTCTTTGGGCAAGAAGGTCGCGTGATCGAGATCGCTGACTACGAACCCAAGATGAATGTCACCCCCAACGCGGTGGCGTTGAAAGACGACTGAGTTCGATCGCTGGGCTTACGCCCGCTGGGTGGAGCCGCTCACAAACCACGACCAGGGCTGGACGGGGAGACGGCGGAAGGCGTACTCGGAAGTGAGGGTGGAGACATCGAATCCGGCGTTGGCAACCAGACCGGCGATGTCTCGGTCAACATGGCACCCGCCGCTGAAGCGACCCCACACCGGTTGGATGCGACGCTGGATGGTGTTGACCCGTGGTGAGGGCGCGATCGAGTGTTCGACCAGTCGAAACTCGCCGCCAGGCTTGAGCACCCGGGCGATCTCGTCGAGAGCTGAGGCGACATCGGGGATCGAGCACAGGGACCAGGTGGAGATCACCGTGTCGACCGATTGATCGGGAAGGTCGATCACAGCAGCATCTTCGCTGACCCGCTCGACCGGACGACCGAAGGCGGCGATCCGTTCCTGAGCCAGATTCCAGCCAGTGGTTGACGGATCAACGGCGACGACCGCGTCGACATCATCGGTGTAGTGGGGCAGGTTCAGCCCGCCACCAAATCCCACTTCAAGGACTCGGCCGTGGGCGCCGGACACGATCTTGTGACGCCAGCGACCGACCAGGCGGTCGGAGAGCACGAGGTCGACGAGGCGCGGGAGGTGGTGATGTTCCCACCACTGTTGAATTCGTTCGGGAGCATCCATGACCGATGACGTTAGACGGTCGGGGACCAATCTGGTACCGATAGGATGACCATCCCTCACGGGGACGTAGCTCAGATGGCTAGAGCACCTGCTTTGCAAGCAGGGGGTCGTGGGTTCGATTCCCATCGTCTCCACCACAACGCGGTCGTGCCGATCGGCACGGCCGACGACCACACGTATCGATCCCCCAGCATCAGTGTGGTATGTCGCTCTGGATTGTTGTTATCGCTCGATAATCAAGCGATAACAACTGAAAATAGAGCGATACTTCAGCGCTCTCAGATCAGGGCTCGTTGCGGCGGCGGAAGACCGGCGCCAGCTTGGTCGACCGATCGGGATCGTAGGCATAGCCAAGATCGTCGAAGTCGACCAGGCGCGACATCGCGGTGATCCGATTGCGTACGATCCAACCGGCCATCGCTCCCCGAGCTCGCTTGGCGTAAAAGCTCACCACCTTGTAGTCGCCATCACCCTTGGCATCCAGAAAGACCGGCGTCACCACCGTGGCCTCAAGACGGTCAGGATGAACAGCGGTGAAATACTCCTTTGAGGCCAGATTCACCACCACCTTGGCCCCGGGGCTCGCGGCCAGATCCTCAGCGATCCGATCGGTGATCATCTCTCCCCAAAACTCATACAGATTGCGACCCCGAGGGGTCACCACCTTCGAGCCCATC
>PDWJ01004732.1_pt1 | contig 11752 bp, 9 predicted proteins | sample 1430881 | NCBI WGS metagenome assembly PDWJ01 (sample SAMN01162460, study PRJNA174530) | Oral metagenome, whole genome shotgun sequencing project. | biome: Marine environment; feature: Marine mammal; material: Swab sample of the gingival sulcus; isolation source: swab sample of gingival sulcus... | reverse complement strand
AGCATGGTCTGGACCACTTCGAGCCAGAGGGGGTTCAGGGCGCTGGAGAGCAGCACCTTTCCCCTCTTGTGTTTGAAGTGGCGCAGGGCCATGAGGAGGGCCTCACCGAGAGCCGTGGAGCCGTCGTAGAGGGAGGCGTTGGAGAACTCCATTCCCATGAGCTCGGCGACGATGGTCTGGAACTCGAAGATGGCCTGGAGGGTGCCCTGGCTCACCTCAGGTTGGTAGGGGGTGTAGGCGGTCATGAACTCCGAGCGGCCAATAACATGGTCTACCGCTGCGGGGATAGCGTGGAAATAGGCCCCCGCGCCTGCAAGCACCGTGTGTGGAACCCTGTTGGCCTGGGCCATGGCGGAGATCTTCCGGAGGAGTTTGTGTTCCGAGAGGCCCCGACGAGGCGAGGGGTTCGAATAGCGGTGATCCAGGGGGATAGACTGGAAAAGGGCCTCCTCGTCCGGGACCCCAACGACCTGGAGCATCTGCTGGATTTCCTGGGGTGAGTGGGGCAGGTATCGCATCTACTCTTCCTCTTCTGCACAGTGGGCTTTGTAGGCGTCGGGGCTGAGGAGTTCGGTGATCTCCTCCTCGCTAGAGGGCTTCAGGACGAAGAGCCACCCCTCCTCGAAGGGGGAGTCGTTGACCAGCTCTGGGGCGTCTTCGATCTCTTCGTTGATGGTGACGATGGTGCCGCTGAGAGGTGCGTAGAGGGGGCTGGCGGTTTTGGTGGACTCCACCGTACCGATCTCCTGGCCCTTCTCTACCTGTTCCCCCTCCTCGGGGAGTTCCACCTCGACCACGTCCCCAAGGTGGGAGACGGCGAAGGAGGAGATGCCCACTTTTTGGGTGTTGGGGTGGAACCATTCGTGGGTTTTGGCGTATTTCAGGTTTTCCATTGTGTGCTCCTAACTGCCGGGAGAGGGCGGTGGTGAAAACAGAGGATTGGGAAGGCTCCCCGCGGCGCCGGGCGCCCAGGAGAGTTGAGGTTACGAACGTTTGTAGAAGGGCCCCCGCACGATCACCACGGGAACCATCTTGTCGCGGATCTCCACGAAGAGTTCGCGGCCGCTCTTGGAGTAGAGGCGGGGGACGTAGGCCATCCCCACGCTCTCCTTGAGGAATGGGACCTTGGTGCCCGAGGTGACCTCGCCAATTTTGGGCCCCGCTTTCCCCTCTTTTGTCTTGAGGTAGACCGCGTAGCCGTGGCGGGGAATCCCTTTGCCCAGGACCTTGAAGCCGATGAGGCGGCGCTCGGGTTTTGCTGCTTTTTGGCGCAGGAGGACCTCCTTGCCGATGAACTCCCCGGCGTCCAGCTTGACGGCAAAGCCCATTCCTGCCTCCAGGGGGGTGGTGGTGTCGTCAATGTCGTTGCCATAGAGCCAGAGCTTTGCTTCGAGGCTGAGGGTGTCCCGGGCGCCCAGGCCTGCGGGAACTAGTCCGTGTGCTTCCCCCACCTCAAAGAGCAGATCCCACGCCTTGGGACCGATGGAGGGGGGGAGGAAGATCTCGAAGCCGTCCTCACCCGTGTACCCTGTACGGGCGATCATGACGGGCTCTCCGAAGAAGTGGACATACCCCAGGCCAAAACTGGGGATGGTGTCCAGATCGGTGGCGCCTGTGGCGAGGGCGAGGATCTGGGCCGCCTTGGGACCCTGGAGGGCGAGCAGGGCCACCTGATCGCTGATCTCCTGGGGGACAACAGTGGGACTGTGCTCTGTAAACCAGGCAAAGTCTTTTTGGGCGTTAGAGGCGTTGACCACCACCAGGAGGTCCTCCTCACCCCGTCTGTAGATAATACAATCGTCCACAATACCCCCCTGGGGATTCATGATGGGGGTGTAGAGGGCGTGGTTCACGGGGAGGGAGAGCACGTCGTTGGAGACCATGTGGTCCAGAGCGGCAGCGGCGCCCTCGCCCGCGAAGAGGATCTCCCCCATGTGGCTCACGTCGAAGAGGCCCGCGGCGTTCCGTACGGCCAGATGCTCGTTTTTCATGCCTGAGTATTGCATGGGCATGAGAAACCCAGCAAAGTCAACAAGTTGCGCGTTCATAGCCTTGTGTTTTTCCAGGTAGACGGTGGTGCTGATCTGGGACATGGTGCCTCCTTTTTGCGTAGCCAGAATTTCCCAGAATACCCCTTTCGTCAAGGGAAAAGGGAGGGTTTTCTGCCCCGCTCACTCCCCCCGGAAGCGGGCCGAGGGAGGGGTCGCGCCGAGAACAACGAAGGGGCCAAAAGGGGGTGTGCCGCACAGGGAGCCGCTGCCAGGTGTGGGGCTGTGTACGTCCTTGTACGAGGCAGTGTGAGGCAGGATCAATACCGCTGTTTGCGGAGATCCTCCAGGCGCAGTTCGTAGCGCCCCTTTGGGTTGAACTGGATGTTGGTCTTGTCCCGCACTTCGATGGTGTAGCGGCGGTTGGGGTGGAGTGCGCTCTTCACCCGGCGCACCCCGGAGTAGACCCCCAGCCGATCCTCCTGCACCACATTGCCGTAGTTGTCTCTGAGGATGAGGATCGGGTTGATCCCAAAGCCACCCGTGAGCTGCACAAGAACGCGGGGGGGTTTGCGGAGGGAGCCCCCCAAAGAGAACCAGTAGAAGTCCCGATCCCCCTTGAGGGAGATGTACCCCCGCACGGGACGTCCTGGAATGATGTGGTTGCCCTTTTTGGGACTGTTGTTGGGCTCTCTCTCGTCCCCCGGCTGTGCCCCACGAGTGTTCCAGGAGAGCAGGTAGGGGCTTTCGGTGCTGGAGCTCCCCGTACTGCTTACGGAGATTCCGTAGATTCCTTTTTTAAAATATTGGTGCGCAAAGGTGATTTTTTCTCCTAAAGTAGAGGATGTTTTGCACATTTTTGGCTTTGTATGGATGCAGAGGGTGAGTTTTCCTCCTAAAAACGGTGCAAGTGAGAGGTTGATCAAGAGATCCTTCTCCACGGTGTAGCGGTAGTGATCCACATCCCCCGGGTGGGGGATAAACCCCTCCCGGTCTCCCCCTTTGCCCCGCAGCTCCATGGCCTGGGCGCTGGTGTCGTTGGGCTCGGTCTCCATGATCTGGGAAGGGGCCTCATAGGAGAGCTTCAGGCGGTAGAGGTGTTCCAGGTTGTACCTCCCCTTTCGGGGCGCCACCAAAAGGTAGCGCTTGCCCTTTCCCAGGCTGAGGCGACGCAGGACCAGCGTGCTGTTCTTCTTCACAGGGGTTTTCCAGAGGTGGGTTTTGCTCTCATCGGACCAAAGCGAGAGGGTAGCGGGTGTCTCTTTTGGAGGGGTAAAGTCGATGCGTATGGGGGACTTCCCTGCGGGGAGCGCAAAGAGATCGTAGTCGTTCTTTGCGCTCAGGTACCCCTTGATGGTCTGTCCTATGGTAATGGGGTTGGCCTGGGCCCTCGTATTGTTGGGCTCGATCTCCTCCCCTCGGGAGGGGGGGCTCAGGCGCCACTGGAGCTTGTAGGGGGTGCTCGCGTTGAAGAGAAAATCGCTGTTCCGCCAGCGCTGTCCTAGTTTGAAGAAGTAGGAGCCTGGGGCCAAGGTGAGGTTGACGATGATCTCGTCCTGTCCGGGGCCGTTGCCGTCCTGGAGGAGGATTCGGGTCAGAGAGCGCTTGTGGACCGAGAGGAAGAGATCGATAGAGGGTACCCCCGACAGTCTGGCCCAGAGGATCTTTTTCCCGGGACCGGGGACCGTGAAGAGGTAGACGTCCCGATCGGGTTGGAGCCCTTTGGTGTAGGTGCGGGGTTTGTTTATAAAACCCCGCGCTCCCACCCCCGGGGGGAGGACTTGAGCCCAGTTGGGGTAGTCGTTGGGTTCCTTCTCGTCGAAAAGAGGGGGAGAGAATTTCTTCTCCAGAGGATGGGGCTCCTCATCCACCAGGTGGATCGGTTCCAGGGTGACCTGGTCCTGTTTTTTGGGTCGCCTCTTTTTGGGGGTGGCCTCACAACCTAGCAGGAGCGCCAGGAGCACGAGGAGGAGGTGGGGACGCATGGGAAGAAGGGGGAGATCAGCGACCCAGCGCGTTGATGAGCTTCTCGGTCACGTTGAGTGAGGGCTTGGCGTAGAGGAGCAGCGTGGGGTTTTTGGGATCGTGGGCCAGGATAAAGGCGTACCCACTGGAGGCGGCGAGCTGCGCGGCCACAGCCTTGAGTTTTTTTGAGAAGGGTTCCGCTACCTTCTGGAACTCCTTGGCAAGCTGCTGCTGAAGTTTAGCGAGATCACCCTGGAGTTTTCGTACCTTTTTCATCCAGGAGTCGTACTTCTGCTTGAGGGCGGCCATGCGCTTTTTCTGGGCCTTTTTGTTGAGAACGCTCATGTTGGCCTGAAAGGACTTCCACTCCTGCTCGATAGCGTTCTTCTCCTTGGCCAGGGGCGCCTCTAGCTGTTTGCGTTTTCTCGCAAAGCGTTTTTGGAGGGCTTTTTGTTTGTTGATAACTCTCTTGCCGGGTCGGGAGTTGGCCAGCACCTCGGTAGGGTTAAACCAGGCAATAGACTGGGCGGAGGCCATAGTGGCCAGAGTAGTGGTGACAAAAAAGAGGGTAAGTGCGAGGATGTTCTTCATTCTGTATCTCCTTAAGAGGTTTCGTGACCCTAAAGACCCACGGGGGGGTAGGATTATTCACTGTTTTTCCCACAGCGTACCAGGACCACTCCAGGAGGAGGGGCACGTCCTAGGGGGGCCAGGTACAGGGGCGCAAGGGGTGAAAGCGTATGGTTGGGTTCGTGGAGGCGCTCCTGCCAAGGGGGTTGTAGAACCTGGGGTTATGGTGACTCCTCCAGGGCCACCACAACCCGATCGGTGATGTCCACCCGTTCCGAGGCGTAGAGCACTATCCCCCGAAAGCGGGTCACCACAAGGTCCAACTGCAGTGTACGCCCGATGATGGTCGCGGTCTCCTTGACCTTGTCCAGGATCTTCACAGAGTAGTTCTCGTTGATCACTTTCACCTCGTTTTGGTACTGCACCTTCAGGGCGTAGCAGCGGCGCCGGAGTTTCTTGTCCTTCTCCTGGAGCAGCTGCAGTTCCGGGCTCTTTTTCAACTCCGCCTGTTTGCGTTTTTGGGCCAGTGCCTTGAGGGGGTCTCCACAGGTGGTGGTCCAGTGCTTCTCCCTTTTGGCTAGGGCTGCGCTGATGACCCGCTGGTGTTTGCGCCCCCAGACCGATTTATCCATGATGGTTTTCATGTTCACCACCCCCACCTTGAGGGGGCGAGGAGCGGCGCAGCCGAGGGCGAAAAGAGCAAAGAGCACGTGTCTCATTAGAAGGAGTTCCCGATGTTAAACTCAAACACGATGGAATCCTCCCCGGGTCTGGGGTTGAAGGGGAGGCCCCACTCGAAGCGCAGGATCCCGAGGAAGGTGTACCAGCGGATCCCAAACCCCCAGGAGGAGCGCAGTTTTGTGAGGGAGTAGTCCTGGTTATCGTCAAAGGCGTTCCCCGCGTCCACGAAGAGGACCCCCTTCACCATCATCGCTTTGAGGATGTCAAACTCCAGCTCCCAGTTGAAGATGAGCGTTTTGTCTCCCCCCTTTTTAAAGGAGAAGAGCCGCGCCGAGGGATCTGGGGAGATGGGGACCCGGATCCGGGGGCCGAGAGAGTAGGGTCTAAAGCCGCGCACTGTGTTGATACCACCAATGAAGAACCGCTCGAAGATGGGCACCCCGCTCTTGAGCGGGGAGGTGATGTAGCCTAGCTCCGCGTTGAACTTCCCCACGAAAGCGCCCCAGATGGGGTAGTAAAAGCGGGCGTAGGTGCGGTACCGGTTGAACTCATTTTGGGAACCGATCTCTGGCTTGGCGAACTCCGCTGAGGCGCCCATGAGCCACCCCTTGGTGGGGAAGAGACGGTTGTTGCGTTTGTCCCAAGAGATGGCGGCCTTTACCGAAGAGGTGATGCCGTCTTTAAAGAGGTTGGCCACGTAGGCCGTGGAGGGGATGGTGGTGCGTGCACCCGAGCCCAAGAGCACCCCGCTTGAGGAGGTGGAGATGTTCACGTCCTCGAGCTTGTAGGTGAGAAAGAGGCGTAAAAATGGGGTGAGGTTGTACCCCCACGTGAGACTTCCCCCGTAGGTCTCGCGGTTGAAGCTCTCAAAGGCGTACATGGAGTTGTAAAGAGAGAAGGCGAAGTACCACCTGGTGTCCAAAAAGTGGGGTTCTATGAAGCGCAGGGTGAAGAACTGCCGAAGGGAGGACATGGCCCCCTGGAGCATGAGGGTCTGACCCCGGCCCAGGAAGTTCTGCTGGGTGATCTGCGCCTGCAGGAGGAAGTTCTCCACAGTGGAGAAGCCAAACCCCACATTGAACGTCCCCGTGGAGCGCTCGGCCACGGTGACGACGAGCCTGATCTGGTCGTCCCTGCTGCCCTTTTTCTGTTTGAACTTGACACTCTTGTAGTACCCAAGGCGGGTGATACGCTTTTTAGAGATGCCGATGCGGGTGACCGAGTAGAGATCCCCCTCGTTGATGACGATCTCCCGCCGGATAACTTTGTCGCGGGTCTTGTGGTTGCCCTGAATCTCGATGCGCTCGATATAGACCTTTTTGTTGGGCTTGATCCGGAAGTCCACGGCCACTGTGCGGTGCTCTTCGTCGATGGGGGAGAGGGGGAGGACGTTGGCGTAGGCGTAGCCCATGTCCTTGTAGTAGGTGGTGAGGCGGTGGAGATCTTTGGCCAGCTCCGTGCGGTTGAACCACTTCCCTTTTTTGGCCCGGATCATCTTGAGGTGTTTGGCCATGAGCTCTTTTTTGGCCCCTTTGTCCCCCTTTTTGATGCGCTCCATGAGCTTTTTGGGCCCCAACAATGTTCCTGAGACTTTGATAGAGGAGATTTTGTACCGCGCTCCCTCCTGGATAGGAATGTGCACGTAGACTTTGTTCTGGGCTGAGGAGAAGTCGATCTCCACAGGGCCCACTTTGGCCTTTATGTACCCATTGTTGTAGTACAACGCCCGGAGCCGGAGGATGTCGGTCTTGAGATCGGTCTCCTTGAAGACCCCGTTGGTGTCACTGACGAAGGCGAAGATTCCCGGTTTGCGTGTCTGTATTATGGAGCGCAACTTCGCGGCGGAGAAGTGGCGGTTGCCCGAGAAGGAGATCCCCCCCACCTTGACCCGAGGCCCCTCCTTGATGTGGTAGTGCACCTCCACCTGGTTGTTTTTGAGGCGCTTGATGTTGAGGGTAACCTTTGCCAGATAGAAACCGTCCTCCTGGTAGCGCTGCTTGATCTTGACGGCGTTGTCCTTAGCAGCGGCCTCGTTGAGGATACCCTGGGGTTTGAGGGTGACCACCTTGTTGATGGTCTCGAGATCCAGCTTTTTGTTACCGTGGACGACTATGGTCTTGATGGAGGGTTTCTCCTTCACGTGGATGTGGAGCACAATGCCCCCCACACCACGAGAGTAGGCGATCTGGATGTCACTGAATTTGTTCTGCCTCCAGAGGGTCCTGATGTCCTGGGCTAGCTGGGTTTTGGAGAGGTAGGCGCCAGGTTTGGTGCCCATGGCACTGAGGATGGCGACGGTTTCGGAGAGGCGGTTGCCCGAGACTTTGATATCGAGAACTTTGGGACGCCAGTTCTTGGAGGAGGGGAGGTCACCGATAATCTCAGCTCGGGCGGGGGTGGCCAGCGTGAGCCAGACGGCCGCCGCGATGAGGGTTATGCCCCGGAGCTTACTCCGGCTGTGGTTTATTTTTCTCATCACCGATTATGACTCCATCGGCCATGACCACGGTCCTCGGGAAGAGGGAGGCCATTTGGTTGTTGTGTGTTACCACCAGCATGGTCATGCCGAGCTCTCTATTGAGGTCCAGCAGGAGATCGTTGATTTTGGCGCCGGTGTTGCTGTCCAGGTTTCCCGTGGGTTCGTCCGCCAGCAGCAGTGAGGGGCCCATGACCACCGCTCGTGCGATGGCAACCCGCTGCTGCTCTCCCCCCGAGAGCTGCCCCGGTTTGTGGGTGAGTCGATGGCCCAGACCAACAATCTTCAACGCCTCTTCAGCCTTTTTACGAGCCTCTTTTCGCGAAAGACGCCGGATCAGGCCGGGGATCATCACGTTCTCCACCGCGGTAAAGGCGGGGAGCAGGTGGTGGAACTGGAAGACGAAGCCGATCTCCTCAGAGCGGTATCGCGCGAGTTGACGGGAGTTGTAGCGCGTGATGTCCTCACCGTTGAAGACGATCGCCCCGGAAGTGGGGGTGTCGAGCCCACCAAAAAGATGCAAAAGGGTGGACTTGCCCGCACCCGATGCACCCACGACAGCGAGCATTTCACCCGCCTCCATGGAGAAGTCGATCCCTTTGACGATCTCCAGGGTTTTGCCCCCGTGATCGAAGTTTTTTACCAACTTCTCCACGCGCAAAAGTTCAGTCATAGACAGCAGCTACACTCCCCCCCCTTCAGCAAGGGGCGAGGGGTCAAGGGGGGCGCCCACACAGTCTCCCGCAGGGGCCTCTCCTGGCTCGGGGAACAACCTTCTGGGAGCCACCTTTATTCCACCAGGAGAGAGCACGTTTCCTGGTGAGAAAGAGCCAAGTTATAAAAATACAATAAAAAGCAGCGATCCTAAAGAGGCTAAAAGCATGCAAAACGGCCCCTGCCGCCCAAGAGGGCAGCGTTGGATCCTGCCAGGGGCTCCCTGGGGGTAAACCACAAGGCGGCTAAGATGTCAATAAGAGCACGTGATTTCACAGAGGGGCGGACGCATTTTAGTGGGTACCTGGGGGAGTTGCACCCTCCGCCAAATCCCAAGTGGGGATCTACGGGACGGGGGATTCCCCTGCCCCTCCTGCGTGGTCCTGCCCCTGTAGGGGAGGGGGTCAGGGTTCGCCCACCAGGAGCTGGAGTTCGCCCAGGGTGAGACGATCTCCTGGCTTGAGTTCTCTTGGTCGTTTGAGGACTCTTCCGTTGAGGAGAAGGGGCTTTTGTGGATGTAGGACCCCCCAGGAGATCTCCGCGTGGTGGCGCGAGACGGTCTTCTCTTCGAGACGCAAGTGGTTGCCTGGGGCGCGGCCTATCCTCAGGGTCCCCCCCGTAGGGAGGGTGAACAGGGGGCGTTCGTCCTGAAGGAGGTGGAGTGCTCCAGCTGCCGAGGGGCCTTTGGGGTCGGCCAGTTGCGCCACTACGAGGAGAAAAGAGCCCACCTTCACAAGTCCCCCCTCCCTGAAGGGGGTGCTCTGCTGGGGCACCAGGTGGGTCCCGTCACACGCGACGGGGGTTTTCACAGAGAGCCGCTTGAGCCAGAGCTGCTCCCCAAGCACAAAGAGGTGGGCCAGAGGCTCTGGGGTTTCCTGGGGCGGAAGTGAGAGGTCCGCGGTGCCAGCGCTCCCGAGGGTGACCTCCTTGGTGGGAAAGATCCAAAAGGGGGGATCCGCACACTTTGGGAGGGCGAGGGTAAGGGTGAGTGCGGTCATCATGGCTTCAGGGAGGGGCCCGTAAAACCACCTCCTTCAGTGGTTTCTACGACCAGCGGGCCCTTGGGGGTGAGAATGGCGTGCTCATGGGAGGTGGTGACGTGGGTGTGGGGCCAGACCACACACTCCCTGAGGGTAACGCCCGGGTCGAGGATCGCCCCCTCTCCCACGACCACCATCTCGTTGAGGGTGACCCCCTCTCCCAAAACCGCCGTGGGGTGAAGGAGGAGCTGGTCGGGGTGGGTCGCCGTGACCCAATAGGGAAGCGGGGCGCTTTTAAGGGGGGGGTGGAGGCGATCCAGGAGGTTATGGGTAAACAGGTTCTTGTTTCCCATGAGGTAGCGCTCTGGGGTGGAGTGCTCCCACCAGTATGTGGAGTGAGGCATAACAAAGCCCGCCAAGGGTCGGCCAAGGCTGAAGGCGGGTTTCCACCCCTGCCGAACCATGCAGGAGGGGCCGTGAGGGAGTGCCTCAAGGAAGGCAGGGGAGAGGACAGAGATCCCCGTGAACATGGTCGGGGCGCTGGGGACGGGCTCCCCCAGGGCGTTCTTTCCCAGCATGGAGACGAGGGTACCGCTGTTGTTCACCCCGATGCTCCCCCACCTGGCGGCGTTGGGATCGTGGCGCAGGACCATGGTACCAAAGGCGTGGCGTTCTCTATGGAACCTGAGGACCTGAGAGAGGTCCAGATCCGTAACCATCTTGCCGTTCATTATGAGCGCTCCCTCCTCGTCAAAAAAGGGGGCAACTTTTTTAACCCCACCACCCGTCCCCAAGATGGTGTCCCGCTCCTCGGACCACAATAGGGAGACCCCAAATTGAGAACCGTCTCCAAGGAGGGTCATGAGTTTGTCTCCTTTGTGGTGGGCGTTGATGGCAATCTCCACAATGCCGGCGGCTTTGAGGGTCTCTATGGCGTGGACCACCAAGGGAACATTTCCCACGGGAAGCAGGGGTTTGGGGCGCTGTTTTGAGAGGATGCCGAGGCGGGTACCGTACCCCGCGGCGAGGATCATCGCTTTCATGGATTACATCTCCCATCTAATGTTGAGCATGAGCCAGATGGAGGCGACGACGACAAAACCGACAATGGCGGCCACGATAACGCCAAAGGCGATAGCCTGCCTGCGAGAGTCCACCTCGTCTGCGGTGCTGGAGAGCTCCTTAAAAAGGTTCTCCTCCACTCCGGCTTCATCCAGTATTTGGGACATCCTGAGGATAGAACGTTGGCGGCGTCGAATGAAGAGGAAGACCGCAAAAAAGATGGCCACCATGAGCCCAAGCCCGCTCACGGTCATGAGGAGAAACACCGCAATCTGTCCTGAGCGTTTGATGCTGTCCAGGCGGGATTGGTGCTTGAACTTGGTGTTCAGGAGGTTCACCTGCGCGTGGTGGTAGCGATCCAGAAGGCCCGCAAAGAACTGGAGGTCTCTTTTGAGGTCGTATCCAGCCTTCCAGTGGAGCCCCCGCGCCTGGATCCATTTCACGTAGGTGGCCGTCTCCCTAGAGAGGTGCCTGAGTTTGAGGACCCGCTTGAGAGCCTCTTCGAGGATCTGGGGATCGTTTGGGTGGGGGTGGACCCAAAAGGAGAAGGTGGAGACGGTGTCGACAAGAGGGAGATAGGAGAGGGTGTGTTGGAGCTTGTAAAAGCCTGCCATGCCCTTGGTATTGAAGACGGTTTCTCCAAAAGCGCGCTCTATGGGCACCACCTGAGACTGGAGCCACTGGCGATCTGTGAAGACCTGCAGATAGAGGGGGCCACTTCCTGAGACCTTGAAGCTGAGGGTGAAACGTTTCTGTGGTGGGATGATCCTGGGCAAAGGGCCGAGGAAGGTGTTGTCGTCGACGCTCCCAACAACAACCTCTTGGGAGCTCTCCTGGGACCAGGAGCCGTCCTCTTTTTGGTACCTGTAGTCGATTCGGAAGGTGATACTAGAGCTGATGGGATAGAGGGGCAGGGTGTCCAGTCCCAGGGCGTCCGTGGTGAGGACGAAGGGTAGCGCCTTCTTCTCACCGAAGGCCACCATGCACTCCGGACGCTCCCTCCCGACGGTGAGGGGGAGGCAGTTGTCGCTGGCGGGGAGCCAGAGGAGCCCCTCGGTGAGGGTCAATTTGGCCTTAACACGCACTGGTTCGCCGCTCTCCCGCTGCGCTTTGAGGAAGAGCAGTTCCCTAGAGCGCTCTCTGAGCCCCCTCCCGTTGGCGGGATGGAGGCTGAGCAGAATCCTGTTGCGCTCCTTTTTTTTTACGGGAGGGGGGGAACTGGGGCTCTCCTCCTCCCCCGGATAGTGCTGGGGTTGGAGCGAGGCGTCATTGGTGAGGGTGACCGGGAGGTGCCACTGCTCTGTGCCCATGTCCGA
>PDWJ01006133.1_pt1 | contig 11753 bp, 10 predicted proteins | sample 1430881 | NCBI WGS metagenome assembly PDWJ01 (sample SAMN01162460, study PRJNA174530) | Oral metagenome, whole genome shotgun sequencing project. | biome: Marine environment; feature: Marine mammal; material: Swab sample of the gingival sulcus; isolation source: swab sample of gingival sulcus... | reverse complement strand
GTGGCGCTCGGCGAACGACCGCTGCGCATCGGCAATCCAATTCGCGTCAATCGCGATTTAAAGCAGCACACTTTAGATTTTAAAATTATCAACCATTACTTATACCGCGATTATACGGAGACCGAAGCAGCAATTGAAAAGGTCAAAGCGGAGCAGGCTGAACTGGAAAGACCGACCGGCAAAGTGACGCGCGGTCTCAAAGTCGATCAGCTGCTCGATCTCTATCAGAACGGCGGGCAACTGCGCGGCGTCAACAAACAGTTGATTAAGCGCTTTAAGCCGTGGTTAAAGGCGCAGCTTAATATCGATTTGCTATACGAGCGGCTGCGCGAAATAAAAGACGAAATTCAAGCTAAATTACTGGCGTCGCACGCCATTATCTGTTCGACCAACAGCACTGCCGGTTGCGATTTGTTGCTCGACGAGCACTTTGATTGGGTCGTCGTCGACGAGGCTGCGCAGGCGTCGATCCCGTCCAGCTTAATTGCAATTCTTAAGGGCGAACGCTTTGTCTTAGTCGGCGACCACTTTCAGTTGCCGCCGGTCGTCATCAGTCAAGAGGCAAAAGAACTCAAACTCGATCAGTCGTTAATGGATTACTTGGCTAGGCGCTATCCCTATCAATTGATGCGCCTTAACGTGCAATACAGAATGCACCAGTCGATTAACGATTTGGTCGGCAGTTTATTTTACGACGGTGAACTGTTGGCACATCACAGCGTGAGTAATCGTCGCTTGCCATTTGACGAGGATATAATTGAGCTTATTCAAGTAGTGGGGCAAGAGCGCATCTTAAAGGATTCTAGGTCCTACTACAATCAAACCGAAATCGACGTCGTCGCCGACGTCGTTGCGCAACTGGTCGAACGCGGCTTGACGGCTGAACAAATCGCCGTAATATCGCCTTATAAAGCGCAGGTCAGCCTATTGACAAAACGGCTCGCTCAGCACTGCGAAATCGACACGGTAGACGCTTTTCAAGGTCGTGAAAAAGACGTTGTAATTCTGACTTTTGTCAGGTCAAATAGTCGCGAGCAAATTGGCTTTTTAAGGGATTATAGGCGCTTAAACGTTTCGATTAGCCGCGCCAAGTGCAAGTTAATACTGATTGGCGACTTTAAGACGCTTCGTAGCGATGCCTTATTTGAACAGCTCTACGAGACGCTAGAGTTAATCGACGGCGTTAAATTGCCCGAATTTAACAGAGATTAATCGCGTTTTAGCCATTTTTTAATAATTGCAGTATAAGCTAGTAGCGAGGGATGAGTAAAACATGCAACCATATTATTATCTGTCGACATTTTACGACATTTTACAAGAAGAAATTGATTACCGGTCATGGTATCGGGTGCTTCGCCAAAAAATAGACGAACTTGGCTATACAGCTGAGCACATTTTAGAAGTTGGCGCCGGTACCGGCAATATGACCGCGTTGTTCATTGAAGATAAATTTAAAGTTACCGCGCTCGAACCGTGTGAGGCGATGCTCAGCGCTTTGGTGGACAAATTGTATGAACGGCGTCGCCAGTTAAAATACTTTTGCGGCGAATTAAAAGATTTTCAGACAGCGCAAAAGTACGACGCCATCGTTGGCTTTTTAGATGTTTTAAATTATATCGAAGACAGTGCGCTGGACAATTTTTTTAATTGCCTTGCGGCGCGCCTAAAAGTCGGTGGCTTTGCCTATTTTGACTGGTCGACCGAGTATAAATTAAAGGAGATTATCGGCGATCACACCTTTGCCGAGAGCCTTGCGGACTTTGCCTATATTTGGGAAAATCAATACGATGCCACTCGCCGCCTGCTCGACTTCGACATCACTGTATTTTTAGAGGAATCCGCGGGGCTTTATAGCAAGCAGGTCGAAAGGCATCGCCAATTCGCGCACCGCGTCGAAAACTTGCGCGCGGCGCTTCCCAAGGAATTAAAATTGATTGGCGTCTGGGGCGACGATTTTGCACCGGTGCAGCCAAACGACCAGCGAAATCACATAATTATAGAGAGGATTTAACATGGCACAATGCGTTAAAATGATCGGCGGCGACGGCGATTTTATCATTTGTGCGCTTGACGGCGGCAGTTTGCTCGCCGATGTCGCCCGCATTCATCAATTGGAACCGATTGTCGCCAGCGCGCTCAATCGCCTATTGATGACGACGGCGCTGATTGCAGCAACTGAAAAAGAAAGCGACACGTCGATAGCCGTGAGCATAACCGGTGAAGCCGCCGTTTCTAAAATGGTTACTTTTGCCTGCGGCGACGTCTTAAAGGGCTTTTGCGATATGCGCTTTGCAGTGGACGGCGCAGTTGATAAATACGGCAAGTTATTTGACGGCGGTCAAATGACCGTTACTAAACAGTATGCCAACGGCATGCATTCGACCGGTCAAGCGGCACTTGTCAGCGGCGATATTGCGACCGATTTCACCCATTATTACATACATTCTGAGCAACAGGCGGTGCTGTTTGTAATCGATGAGGCGGTTTCGGCGGACAAAACATATTGTTCTGCCGTAATGCTCAGCTTGTTGCCGCAGGCAGACGCGGCAATCGCAGCACAGATTTCTGAGCGCCTAGATGATTTTAAAAACATTGCAGCGCAACTTGCAAGCGGCGCCGACTTGTCGACGCTACTGTCTAAGATTTGCGGTGCGTTGCCACATCGGTTAGTCGAACAGCGCGAACTGTCCTATCGCTGCGATTGCAGCAGGCAAAAGATGGAATCGGCACTGATCAGCATTGGCTTAGACGATTTAACTGCATTGCGCGACGAAGATGGCTCAGCTGAGCTAAACTGTCATTTTTGCGGTCAATCCTATCAGTTTGACAGAGCCGACTTAGAACACTTAATCGAGGAGTTACATGCATGATTTATAAACTAATACTGATGTCATTGGTCGGTGCAGCAATCGGTTGGCTGACCAATATCATCGCAATAAAACTGCTATTTAGACCGCTTAAACCGGTCAACCTACTATTTTTTAAATTGCAGGGGCTCATTCCCAAGCGACGCCAGGCGATTGTTCATTCCGTAGCCGAAGTCATTGAAAAAGAACTGCTCGACATGGAGCAGATATTCGATTCGATGATTGAAAAAATGGATAAACAGGCGATTTTAGAAATGCTCGAAACGCGCATTGTCGAAGCGATTGTCAGCAATTTGCCGTCTTTAATGCGGTCGTTTAGCAGTTCGATTGAACGCTACGTTCACGAGATAATTGAACAAAAGGGCGAGGCGTTGCTCAATGAGGCGGCGGAACACATGTTGCACAAAGTGGTAACCGAAGTCAGCGTCGCCGAGCTGGTCGAACGGCGACTGTTATCGTATGACGTCGAAAAAATAGAAAGCATTATTTTGCAATTGAGCAAGACAGAATTGGTGCAAATCGAGCGATTAGGTGGTATACTAGGTCTTGTCGTGGGTTTTGTACAGGGATTACTCGTACTATACGTGATGTAAGCAGAGGAGGTATTAATGAAAAAGTTTTATTTTGGCATCATTTTCATCGTGCTTGTCGTTGCGCTCGTCTTCAACGGCATTTACAAATTGGAAGATGGTGAAGAAGCAGTCATTACCAGATTTGGCAAGTATCATACGACGGTCGTCGGCGGTGGTTTGAAGTGGAAGATACCTATGATCGACAGCAAGTATATCATCAATACGGCGGGCGTCAGACGCATGGAGTTTGGCTATCAGACGACGGTTAAGGGTGACACCCAGCGCTACGCCGAATACAAAGATATCATCGAGGATAAGTTGATGATTACCGGCGACGAAAATTTGGTCAATGTCATGACCAGCATTCAGTACCGCATCGTCAACGCCAAGGATTATCTATTCAATGTCGACGATCCGGAGTCGACGCTCAACATCGTCGCAGTTTCGACGATTCGCCGCAGCGTTGCCAACAACTCGTTGGACGACGTCTTGGCGGATAACAAGAATGCAATCATGCAGGAAATAAAAGACGACTTACAGCATATTTGCGACGATTACGCAATTGGCGTGCAGATTACACAGGTGCTCTTGCAAGACGTCGATCCGCCGGAAGAAGTCGACGATGCCTTTAAGGATATCGTCCGAGCGCAACTCGATAAAGAGAGTAAAATTAACGAAGCGGTTTCCTATGAGAATCGCGTCATACCAGAAGCCAAGGGTTTGGCGTCTAAAAAGATTTCCGAAGCAGAGGCGTATCGCGCCAATCGCATTAACGTGGCAAAGGGCGACGTGGCAAATTTTGAACAGGTCTACGAAAAGTACAAAGACGCTAAACAAATCACCAGAACGCGCATGTATTTAGAGACGATGTCAGAAATTTTACAAGGTGTCGAAATCTACATTACAAAAGAAGACGGCAACACCTTAAAGTTTTTACCATTACTTCAACAAGGAGGTGGCTTAGATGTTCAATAATAACAGAAGAGGACCTGTAGAGGTCGACGAAAACGGTCGTCCGATTCATCGCGAGCCGCAATTTGATTTTAGTAAAATGAAGCGCAAATTAGAACTTCCCAAGTTTTCTTTTAAAGGACTTATCGGGGTCGTCGTATTGGTTTTGCTGGTTGTTGTCATTTCTTCATCGGCATTTACCGTCAACGAAATGGAACAGGCGTTGGTCGTTCGCTTTGGTAGCGTCGACACGGTCTACGTGGCGCAAGATGCCGCTGGCATTGCCGCACAGCTCAAGGCATCCAACAAATTTGAAGGCATCAAAGTCGTCGAAGGCAAGGGTTTGCGCTTTAAAATGCCCTTTATCGACCAGGTCGAAAAGTACAATTCGCGCCTTTTAACTTATAAGACGACTGCCGGTGAGGTTACGGCGCTCGACAAAAAGAAAATCGTGCTCGACAACAACGCTCAGTGGCGCATTGTCAATCCGGCGCTGTTTAGGATTTCAATGGGCAATCAACGCAGTGCCAACGCCCGCTTAGACGACCTGATCTTCGCCAAATTGCGCGAGCAAATCGGTAAGACAAAGGGTACCACGCTGGTTTCCGACAAGGATTACGTCTACGAAATGACTAAAAAAGTGCGCGATGAAATCAACGAAGAAGTCAAAGAGTACGGCATGGAAGTTTACGATGTGCGCATCGCCAAAACTGAATTTCCAGAGCAAAATAGCGCCAATATTTTTAATCGCATGCGCACCGAGCGCCAAAAAATGGCGAACAAACTGCGCGCCGAAGGCGATGAGCAATACCAAATCATCACGGCAAAAGCCGAAAAGGAAGCGACTATTATAAAAGCCGAAGCCTATGCCGAAGCCGAAAAAATCAAGGGTGAAGGCGATGCCGAGGCACTTGAGATTTACGCTCAGGCGTACAATAAAGATCCGGAGTTTTACCAGTTTATCAAGACTTTAGACACGTATAAAAAGGCACTTGGCAAACAGACTAAAATCGTTATCGATAGCGATTCAGAATTCGCCAAGTACTTGTTTAACATTCAAGCTATGCCATTAGGAGGACAACAATAATAAAAAAGGCTATCGCATTAAATCCTTCCAATTTAATGCGATAGCCTCTGTTTTTTGTACTTGTTACTTCACTTCAAATCCGGTTAATTCGACATCTTCAAACCCCGTTGCGGTCAGTTTTATAGTATAATTTTTGCCCGCTTCAAAGAGCGGTTTGTCTCTATAGGTAGCTGCAGGATTAAAAGTGAAATCGTCATTAAATATGTTTGCCCGAGAAAACCTTATTCTGTTTGGTTTTGCATCTTCTTTACCGACTTCGCTAATGTAGGCTCGCCCCACTTTTGCGAGATAATCTACCAAAGTGATTGGACTATCTTTTGCCATGACGAGTTTTTCGCCATCAAAGGTCAACTGGTCGGCACGCATTGTCGACTTCAAAACAAAATTTGCTTCGGCTGGCTGATATTTTTCGTCGATGAGGATAAACCTATAACCGTTAATGCCGGCATCTTCGACGTTTTTGACGGTGAGTTCCATCTTATCTTGGTCAAAATTGTAGCCAACGCCTTCCTCAAGATAGTTGCGGTAGCCGGCGAGCAACTTATAAGTGTTAATCGCGAAATCCTCAGGCAGTGCGTTGGTGTCAACTTTGAGTACATTGCCGTCTTTTGACCAATCTTGATCTTCAATTTTCATCGCTTGAGCTTCACTCAGTCTCGTTCCGACAGTTAGCTCAGAAATCAAGTCAGTATAGCCGCGCGACTTAATCGTCATCGTATATTGACCGATAGGCAAGTCAATTGTACCTGGCGTAAACATTTTATCGTATCGGCTAACTGTAAACTTATTCTTTTTACTGTCAATTTCGCCGCTTGATACAGCTACTTCTAAGAAATCATGACTTTTTTCGGACCAAATATCTTGGTAGTAAATAGCACCTGCAATATTGCCTTTTGAATCTTCTAATGTTACCGCGTAGACATTATCTAAGTATTTTGCCATGTACAATTCAGCATTTTCATTTTCTTTATCGAAGCCGTTAAAGCGCACTTTAAAGATATAGTTTCCGTATTGACTGTCGTAATCGACTTCGGATGATAACTCAAGCGTTGCCAAATCAATTGGTTGCACGCCGTTTGCAGCACTAGCGCAGGGGCCAAACAAGCCATCAGCGCTCAGCGTTTTTACATTGTTGTTATAGGCTGGTGCGTTTGCATCATCTTCGAATTGTAGTTTGGAAACCGCTTTGGCGAGCGCGTATTTTTCGCCAGTAGCCTTAGCTAAAATCATGCCCTCGACATACAGTTTGGCGTCGACTGCGACATCGACTGTTTTAATACCCGTAAATTTTAATGGATTAGTGCCCAAATCGGTACCCGGTGTGTAATCTAAGATAGCTGGATAATCTTTAGCGTGCGATCCTTCAAGTGATGTTGCCGATGTAATGGCGTCGTATTCACCTATTACTTTAAGCGCTTCTGCTGGCGATGTTTCTGCATATTGATCGCTGCCTTCAATGCCCAATTCAGCGGCATAGTACTCGTAATAAGGCATTGCCGTGACGGCGTATAATACGCCAGTTGGAGCGTTGCCGGTGGCTGCATAAAATATGCCGGTATCGCCGATTTGTTCGCCTTTTACTGCTTTACCAGCGACGACGAGATCAGCAGATTCTCCGTAGGCAAAATCGTTTTTGAGAACTGAAATAATTTCCGAATCGGCGAGTTCTTTTTCTGTAGTCGTGGCGATAGTGGTAGGCGTAGTCGTTTCCGTCTCACCCTGCTCTTGGGTAGTAGTTGGTGAACTACAGCCCACTAAGACAAGCGTTAAAACCAAAGTTAAAAGCAGCATTTTTTTAATCATATTATCCTCCTAAGATAGCAATATTTATTTGCCAATAAATACTATCATTTTAGTTAACTTTTGTCAATTGATTACTATTGTCATTATGTTAATTATGTGCTAGAATAGCTTTATTAGGCGACCGTGTAGAAGGAGTATTTGTGAAAGTCGTTATTTCATTAATTATCGTCAGTTTAGCTGCGTTCTATTTTAATCAAAACATTAAAAGAAAAGCGGTTTATTACTATTTTTTTGCGACTGTTATTGCCTGCTTGATCATTTATCTCTCATGGGGAACAGCCTATCGATTATTGCCGAGCTGGCTGCGACCAATTATCAATTTATTTAGCAAGGCGTCTCTGGCAAGCGCGCTATTTATCATAGTGATGTACATTGCGATACTCCCGCGTAAATCAATTTACTTTAAGCATTTAATGCCAATTCGGGCGGAATTGTCGATTATTGCTACAATTTTGACATTGGGGCATAATATCGGCTATGGTAAACGCTACTTTAGCGCTTTATTTGCTGGGGGGAACCTACCCGTTAATTTGTACTATGCCGCGCTTGTTTCGCTAACTATGATTGCCATTATGTTGCCGCTATTCATTACATCGTTTAAGTTCATTAGAAAACGAATGAAGGTTAAAGACTGGAAAAGATTGCAGAAAACGGCTTATTTATTTTATTTTTTAATGTGGTTACACGTCGTGTTAATCTATGCGCCAAGCGCTCACAAAGGTGCTTTTGATGCGCGCCTTACACTGGGGGTTTATCACGTCGTCTACAGCGTTTATATATTGGTCAGAGCGAGGCGATTAATCCTGCAGAATAATGGCAGTGCGCTGGCAACTGGCATTGCCACATCAATTGTAGTGCTTGCTTTGCTGGGGGCTAATTTACTTGTGCAATTTTATGTTTTTGAGACAAGACAAGTAGACGAACAATCGATGGCTCAGTTAGCGATATCGCCAGACGCGCAACGCGCTACTCTCAGTTCGAGTCAATTGGCTGAACGGACAGAAAATACTGAATACACAGAAGATGCAGAGCGCAGTACGACAAATAGTCAAGCTACAACACAAAGTGCAACTACAACTGACGCGACTACTCGCACTACCTATAAGGACGGTCAATATCAAGGTGCTGCTGATGGCTATGTAGACGATATTATAGTTAGTGTTATCATTGAAGACGGCTTAATCAGTGATATTATTATTGAAGAAGAGCAAGAAGATTTAGAATACATGATTTTAGCGGAGGATGTCATTGATGATATTCTCGCTCAAAACGATACTGCCGTTGACACGATTAGCGGAGCGACGACATCATCTGAAGCGATTATACTGGCAGTTGAAGAAGCCTTAGCAAGTGCAAGATGATTATTTAAAATTAATTTTTTGTAATAGTGTGCAAGCTGCATTTTACTGCATTTTTCTGATGAAAATGCAGTATTTTTTTGGAAAAATTTGATATGATTGTAATAAGTAAAATTAGAAAATTGAAAAGGGGATTATTATGATCATAACACTACCGGCATCGGTTTTACATGGCATCGTTGGGCAAGTCATCGACGTCGAAGTCGATATTGCCAGCGGTTTTCCCGGCTTTAATATCGTCGGCTTGCCGGACACAATTATAAAGGAGTCGCGTGAGCGGATTCGCACGGCAATTAAAAACTCCGGTTTCGACTTTCCGGCGCGTCGTGTCACGGTCAATTTTGTGCCGACCGATATTAAAAAAGATGGCAGTCACCTCGATTTGCCCATTGCGCTCGGCATACTGAGCGCCGGTGATGCCCTGACGGCAATTGACCACATCGGCATATTGGGCGAACTGAGCTTGAGTGGTCAAGTGGTTGCGGTCAAGGGCATTATTCCCTTATTGCTCGCCCTGCAGTCGCGCGGCATCGACCACATTATTATTCCAGAGGGCAATTTAAAAGAGGCAGAGCTGCTAAGCTCGCCAAGCGCTTTAGCGGCATTTTTCCACCGCTCGAATACGAAGAAGTGGTCGAGCTGACTAAAATATACAGCGTCGCCGGGCAGCTCAATCACAGCGGCATCGTCAGCAAACGACCCTTTCGCAGTCCGCACCACAGCATATCGGCGGTATCGCTCTGCGGCGGTGGCGTGCAACCGCGCCCCGGCGAGATCTCGTTGGCGCACAAGGGCGTATTGTTTTTAGACGAGTTCCCCGAATTTAAGCGCTCCGCCATCGAGAGCTTGCGCCAGCCGATTGAGGACGAAAAAATACAGATTGCCCGCGCAGTTGCGACGGTCGATTTCCCCTGTCAATTTACATTGGTGGCGGCGTTTAATCCCTGCCCCTGTGGCTATGCCGGCGACGTGTCGCGCGAATGCAGTTGTTCCCCCTACGAAATAAAGCGCTATTTGTCAAAATTGTCTGGTCCGATTGTCGATCGCTTTGATCTACAAGTCATCTTGCCGCGCGTTCCTTACGAAAAGCTGCGCGCCGAATCCGCCGCCGAGTCGTCGTCCGAGGTCGTAAAGCGCGTCGTCGGTGCGCGCCGCAAGCAGGCAGAGCGCTTTGGCGGGCAAAGTTTAAACAGTCAACTGAGCGGAAGTCAAATCAAGCGCTACTGTAGTTTAGACGATGACGCTGAAGCTTTTTTGAACTCGGCATACCACAGCATGCAATTGACGGCGCGCAGTTTAATGAGCGTTTTAAAAGTCAGCCGCACCATCGCCGACTTGGACGATTCGCAAAATATCGAAAAGCGCCACTTGGCGGAGGCGCTGCAATACCGCAAAATCGATCGCGAGGTGCTCGCCAATGTCTAATACTAATCTGAGAAAACTGATATTCGCCAATTTGTGCTATTCCAATAGTCGCTTGAACGCACTGCGTAGTACAATAATCGAGCGGCGCGACGCATTGGCTGACGAATTTGATTTAGCAGCCGTATTAAAAGATGTCGATGTGCCCAAAGAATCAGAAATTGCGATAGATAGGCAGCTGAATAGGGCAAAGCAGTGTGGGCACAGTATTATCGGCTTTGGCTCCGAATACTATCCTTATTTGCTTTCGCAGATTGCCGATTTTCCGCTAGTGCTCTATTGTCGCGGCAATATGGAGCGCTTAAAAGACGAAAAAAAGATTGCCGTGGTCGGTTCGCGCAAGCCGACCTATGACGGCAAAAAAATGTGTGATATGGCAGCGCGCTATTTGGCAAAATGGCCCTATACGGTAGTCAGCGGTTTGGCGTACGGCATCGATTCGCTGGCACACCGCGGCGCGCTCAGTCACGGCTGCCCGACGATTGCCGTTTTAGCCAATCCGGTCGACGAAGTCATGCCACACAATCACATTAATCTGGCGAAACAAATTATTGCCCAAGAGGGTCTAATCGTCAGCGAGACGCCCTATTTTGAGCGCACCTATGGGCACTATTACGTTCGGCGCAATCGCATCGTCAGCGGCATGTGTCAAAAAGTCTTTATCGTCGAGGGGGCGCGTAAAAGTGGCAGCATGACTACGGCACAGCATGCCCTCGATCAAAATCGCGAGCTCTACGCCATGCCCGGTTCAATTTGCAACGTCGTCGCCGGCGGCACTAATAATTTAATTAAAAATGGCGCACACGCCGTCATCGAGGCAGAGGATTTATTTATTCCCGATGAAAGACCAGAACGCGCAGTCAGGCAGTACACCCATCCGGTGGCACAGCTATTGATGGAAGACGGTCAAATGCGCATCGAGAAGATGAGCCAAATGATGGATATTCCCATTCACATACTGCTGTCAGAATTGACGATTTTAGAGTGTCAAGACATTTTAAAAGTGACTGGTAATATGGTAACACTGGTAGATTAAGGGACAGAGAAATGAATGAATTATTAGAGATAAATTCTGAAAATATAAAAGATATGATTTATACCATTAGGAGAAAACAAGTAATGCTCGATAGAGATTTAGCAGGGCTTTATGGTGTCAAAAACATAAGGTTAAGAGAACAAGTTAAAAGAAATATTGATAGATTTCCAGATGATTTTATGTTTAGACTAGCTGATGATGAAGTTGATTATATGGTATCGCAAAATGCGATACCTTCAAGACAACATTTAGGTGGTAGTTTGCCGTATGTATTTACAGAGCAAGGCATTGCGATGTTATCCTCTATCTTAAAAAGTGAAGTTGCAACAAGAGCAAGTATAACTATTATGAGAACTTTCGTAGAAATGCGTAAGTTTTTGATGGATAATTACGAAATTTTTTCGAGACTAGAGAGAGTTGAACTCAATCAATTAAATACGAAAAACAGATTAGATGAGGTAGACCAAAAGTTTGAGCAAGTATTTAATTATATAGCCGAGACTAGAGAAGTATCGCAAAAGGTATTCTTTAACGGTCAAATCTACGACGCATTTTCGCTACTTGTAGATATAGTGAGAAAAGCTAATAAAGCCATCGTTCTCATCGATAACTACGTAGGTGTAGACACTTTGAATATACTCGCCAAAAAGAAAGCTG
>PDWJ01004730.1_pt1 | contig 11758 bp, 11 predicted proteins | sample 1430881 | NCBI WGS metagenome assembly PDWJ01 (sample SAMN01162460, study PRJNA174530) | Oral metagenome, whole genome shotgun sequencing project. | biome: Marine environment; feature: Marine mammal; material: Swab sample of the gingival sulcus; isolation source: swab sample of gingival sulcus... | reverse complement strand
ATTTTCTAATTCTGCCGGATCTTGACTGTCGATAAACTCTTGCATTTGACGCGATATATTATCGACGTCATCGGGTGACAAGTTGACCTGTTTCATAATTTCATCGAGAATTGGAATATCCATTTTCTGGGCACATTCCATGCAAATCCCCTGCATCTCGGTTTTGCCATCGACAATTTTAGGGCTAAACATCACCGCAATATTCTTTTTACATATTGAACACTTTTTCATTTATTTCTCCTGAATCGGCAATTCGTTACTACCACGCTATCATGATAACAAAACAGTATGACTTAACTGTGAACAAATTGCAAAATCGCCCGACGATGAGCGATCTTTAAACTGCTAATAAGAGCGGTATTTTGACGCCAGAGCGTCATTCGACAAACTGTTCTGCAATTCGATTACTTCGCTCAACAAACGGGCCTTATCGCGATTTAATACGCCGCGCAGTTGCACATAATTAGAATTGTGATTGGCTCTAAACAGCGTTTCACTCAAATCGAGATTTTCTAGAATGCAATGTGCTTCTTGCAAGATTTGCAGCGGTGTCAACAGCTTAAACTGACCGCTGTCGACCTGTTTTTGCAAGGGCGTTCCCGGCCGAATCATCAATGTCATCAAAGCGAGGTATTCCGGGTTAATCCGACTGATGACGCGGGCCGATTCGAGGGCGTGTTCACGACTGTATTGAACGCCGCCTAGACCTAAAATAATAATCGCCGAGTTTTTTATGCCCGCTGCCTTTAACTTTAAGCCCGCCTCGATAACATCTTGCGCCGTACAATTTTTATTAACGATTTTTAACACTTTATCGGAGCCCGACTCAACTCCAATATAGACCTGTTTTAAGCCATTTTTACGCAGTTCAATCAACTCATCAACTGTCTTATGAACGATGTCTTTGGCGGTACTATAAATGGCAACGCGCTCAAGATTTACAAAATTGTCATTAATTTTAGCGAGAATTTTGAGCAAGTAGTCGTTGTTTAGACAGAGGCCGTTACCATCGGCTAAAAAAATGCGTCGCACCGCCGCCTTGTCGTAAAATTGTTCAATATCGGCAAATACTTCATCGGCCGGACGCACTGCAAATGGCTTATTTTTGTACATATCGCAAAATGTACAGGCGTTGTGTGTACATCCATAGGTAATTTGAATGATTAAACTGTAAGCCTCACTGGGTGGGCGATAGACGTCTCCGTGATACCTCATTTTCTCCCTTTCATTTGATTTTGCAATGATTTATTTATTATCAATCATCTGAATGAATTTTTTTTAGTTTTCAAAAATTTGTAATGGTGAATCGCTTGAAATTGCTCTTGCTATCCGATAGAATGTAGTTGGGGTTACAATCAGTTACATGCTTCATACCGTAATTTTGGAGGACTATTATGCTAAAAAACATTGCCAACATTACCTTTGCCTATAGCTTAGTCGTCGCCATTTTTGCAGTATATCAGAGAACTAGAGTTTATTTTAAAGGCGGTGAGTGTCCCGTAAATAGCCAAAGGCTTTGGCTGTACTCGGCCATTTTTGCAATCGGTATTTCGATCTTATTAAGTTATCTGGACGACAAGCAGAAAAAAAAGCAGTGATTGCCCACGGTCAATCGCTAGCGTATCCCCTTTAATCAGCGCCAACCAATTACTCGGCAGCGAGCAATTCGGCTTGGCGCTGTGTATTTAAGGCGTCGATAATCTCGTCGATGTCGCCGTCCATAAAAGCGTCTAGTTTATAGAGCGTAATCGGTATGCGATGATCGGTGACGCGCCCCTGTGGAAAATTATAGGTTCTAATTTTACCACTGCGATCGCCACTGCCGACCTGTGACTTGCGCGTTTCTGAAATTTCCGATTGCTGCTTGGCCAATTCCATGTCATAAAGTCGCGACTTCAAAACTTGAAGCGCTTTTTCTTTGTTGGAAAGCTGTGATTTTCCATCTTGGCAAGTGACGACTAAGCCGGTCGGCAAGTGCGTAATGCGCACGGCCGAGTCAGTCGTATTGACCGATTGCCCGCCATTGCCCGACGAGCGAAACACGTCGATGCGCAAATCGTTTTGATTGATGACGATTTCGACGTCGTCAACTTCCGGTAAAACGGCCACAGTCGCCGTCGACGTGTGTACCCGACCTTGTGATTCGGTCGCCGGTACGCGCTGCACGCGGTGGATACCACTTTCAAATTTAAGGCGCGAATAAGCCCCCTTGCCGCTGATCATAAATATCGCCTCTTTGATGCCACCGATGCCGTTATCGGATGTCGACAGCATTTCAACTTTCCAGCGCAGGCGCTCGGCGTAGCGAATGTAAAGGCGTTGCAGTTCAGCGGCAAACAAGCCGGCCTCGTCGCCCCCGGCGCCGGCGCGAATTTCAACGATGACGTTCTTGTCGTCATTGGGATCTTTGGGCAACAATAAAATGGTCAATTCAGCCTCAATGTCCTGCTGCGCCTGTTCATTTTCCTTCAACTCGGCCTTGGCCAATTCGCGGTAGTCCTCGTCGCTCTCGTTTTGTAATATTTCGCGCGCTTCCGCCAAGCTGCTCAGCACCGTTTTATACTCGCGAAACTTGGCGATAATCGGCGCCAACTCGGCGTGCTCTTTCATTAATTTTTGCCACTCCATTTGATTGTTAATGACTTCGGGGTCGGCAATTTTAAATTCCAGATCGATATACTTTTCTTCTAAAACTGTCAATTTATCTAACACTGTTTACTCCTTTACACCGTAGACGACGCGGTCTTTACCCGCTAAATCAGTCAGACAGACAATATCGCGAAAACCGGCTGCCGCCATGATTTGACTGACTGCCAAACGCTGATCGTAACCGATTTCAAAATACAATTTGGCATTGCGTTTTAAGTGCGCTCCCGCCCGTTGACAAATTTTGCGATAGTACACCAGACCATCTTCGCCACCGTCTAGCGCCAACTTCGGCTCGTAGGCGACGACGCTGCGATCGAGCGTCGCCAGTTGGGCGCGATCGATATAGGGCGGATTGCTGATGATAAAGTCAAACTGGCTCGTGCCGTATTCGGCAAACAAATCGGACTGAATTAGTTTTAAGCGCTCTATGACGCCGTGTTTAGCGGCATTGCAACGGGCGACCGCCAGCGCACTTGCCGAAATATCGCTGGCCGACATCGTCAACTGCGGCGCATAATGCAATAAGGCAATCGCCAATGCGCCGCTACCAGTGCCGATGTCGGCGCCGTGTAGCGGGTGCATCGCACAGTCTTTAAGAACTTGTTCAACTAACAATTCACTGTCCGGCCGCGGTATCAAGACGCTGTTGTCGACGCTAAAATCCAGTCCCATAAAGGCCTTTTTAGCAATTAAATAGGCGATTGGTTCGCCGTTTTGGCGGCGTGTCAGCAAGCTATTTAGCAGTGCTAACTGGGCACCATTCAAGCGCTGCTGACTTTTGGTTATCAGTTCAGCCGGCGTAAAATCGAGCACTTTTTGCAGCAAGAGGTCGACGTCGAGGCGAGCCGTTGGCGACGTCTCAAGCAACTCGGCAATCGCCCACCTGCGATAGTCGGTTATAGTTGACAACTGACTTCTTCCCCCGCTTCAATCGCCGCTTTCATCGCCGCAATCGCCACGGCCAGCTGGTTTAAATTGGGCTCGCGCGTCGTCAAGCGCTGCATCCACAAACCGGGCTGACTCAGTGCATTTAAAAACCAATTATCGTACTTAGCCGACAACTTTAACACTTCATAAGATATGCCGGCGATTAATGGCAATAAAACAATTTTTAACAAGACGCGATTTAAAATTGAATGCCAAGTGACAAACGAAAACACCGCAATGCTAATCGTCAGCACAAACAGTAAAAAGCTGGTGCCACAACGCGGATGAATCCGCGTAAAGGTCGTCGCATTTTGCGGCGTCAGTTCGAGCCCCGCTTCGTAACAGTGTATTGTCTTGTGCTCGGCGCCGTGATATTCAAAGACGCGCTTAATCTCGCGCATGCGCGAAATCGCAAAAATATAGCCGACAAATAAGACGACTTTAATGACGCCCTCTAGCAACGACAGTAACACCGGGTGCGCGATGATATTGCGCAATAGTCCGGCTAAAAAGGCCGGCAATACGCCAAACATCAAAAAGGCCATGCCGAAGGCGACTACAATCGAACTGGCAATTAGTATGTCGTCGGCGCGCTCGGCAAAGGTCGCCTTCACCCACTGTTCAAACTTAGAGGGTTGTTCGTCTTCTTCCATATAGAATTCGGCCGAATAGGTCAAGGCCTTAATGCCGATGATCATCGCCTTGATCAGTTCGACCACGCCGCGCACTAAAGGCAACTTAAAAAATGTGCCCTCAAACAACTGATTTGTCTGCGTAATACTAGTTTCAATCTCACCGTCCGGCTTGCGCACGGCGATGGCAACGGCGCGGCCGTTTTTCATCATAACGCCCTCAATCAGCGCTTGACCACCAATATTACAGTACTTGTTCTTCATTCATTCTCCATTTATCACTCTAATGAAAAAGGATTAGCACTTTAGTTAAGCCCTAATCCACATTGGTTACTTGATATTGTACTTCGCTCTAAATTTCTCAGCGCGACCACCGCGCTCAACTTGCTTAACTGTTCCGGTAAAAAACGGATGACACTCTGAACAAATTTCTACGCGAATATCTTTTTTAGTCGATTTCGTTTCAAACGTGTTGCCACAGGCACAGTGCACATTCGCTACCTCATATTTAGGATGAATGTCCTTTTTCACTCTACTCACCTCTTCCTATATCGCCATTTCATTATCGTTTCACTAAAACCATTTGATTATAGCACAAACAACCTGCTATTTCAAGCAAAACCTGCCGTTTTTCTACAATATGCGCTTTTTCATGTGGGCGATAAAGTCGCGATTGGAGACCGTGCGCTGCAATTCGGCCAACACCGTTTCAGTTACTTCGGTAACCGTCGAGCGGCCGAGCGCGCGCCTAATATTCCAAATGACGTCGAGTTCATCGCCACCGAGTAGTAATTCTTCGCGGCGCGTGCCCGATTTGTTGATGTCGATGGCCGGAAAAACCCGTTTTTCAGACAACTGGCGACTGAGCTGCAATTCCATATTGCCAGTGCCCTTAAATTCTTCAAAGATGACGTCGTCCATGCGACTGCCAGTTTCAATTAGCGCTGTCGCCAAAATCGTCAAACTGCCGCCGCCTTCGATATTGCGCGCCGCTCCCAAAAACCGCTTGGGCTTATAGAGCGCACCCGGATCGAGTCCACCGGACAACGTGCGCCCGCTACTGGGAATGGTCAAATTGTAAGCGCGCGCCAAGCGGGTAATCGAATCCAACAGTATGACGACATCGCGTCCCATTTCAACCAAACCCTTCGCCCGCTCAATGACCATTTCAGCTACCTTAATGTGGTGTGACGGCAGTTCGTCAAAAGTTGAAAATATCACATCGGCATCGATCAAGCGACGCATTTCGGTCACTTCTTCAGGGCGCTCGTCAATCAGTAAAATCAGCAATTCGACATCGCGATAATTTTTGCGAATACTCTTGGCAATTTTTTGCAACAATATCGTCTTTCCGGCCTTTGGCGGCGCGACGATTAAACCGCGCTGACCTTTGCCAATCGGCGCAATCAAATCGATTAAACGGGTCGCTAAATCGTTTTTAGAGACTTCTAGTTTAATTTGCCGATTGGGGTACATCGGCGTCAAATCGTCAAAGTTGCGCCGATGCTTGGCGGCGACCGGCTTCATGCCATTGACGCTCTTAACGTATAGTAGCGCGCGAAATTTTTCGCCGCTCTTTGGCTTGCGCGCCACCCCGTGCACCTTATCGCCGGTCTTTAAATTAAACTTTCTAATTTGCGACGGCGATACATAGACGTCGGCATCGCTCGACAAAAAATTTTCAAAGCGCAAAAAACCAAAACCCTGTTCAATTAAATCGAGTACGCCCTCGACTTCGTCGTTGTCCTTATCTTTGAAATCGGCCTTTTCCTTTTTATCTTGATCTAAATCGCTGTACTTTTCCAATTTAGGATCAAATTGACCGGGCTTTTGAACAAACTCGGTTTCGCTTTTGACTTCTTCTTCGTGTATTTTTAACAAGACGTCTATCAGCGCCGCCTTGCGGTATTTCATTACCGATTTAACGCCAGCGTGTTTGGCAATTTCCCGCAATTCGGTCAATTTTAAAGCATTGAGTGCCTTTTGATTCATTTAAACCTCCATTGGATAACGCATAGAATTTTGATGATAATGACAACTAAGTAGAAAAGACGATGTTGCGTAGACAGCTCTATCATAGCATAAAGCAAGACGCTTGACAACTCACGACGGGCAAGTTAATCGCCACCATTAGGCTGGCGCGCGCAAAAATATTGGCATTTTTCAAGCCCGTCGCATTTAAATATTAATTTTATATTAATTATCCCCAAAACGCTTTATTTATTGGAACAAATGATTAATAATAGAGTGAATCTGCCAATATATTAGGAAAATGGTATGTCCAAACACTATTTGACAATTTGTCTCATCGTTTGCCTCTGCCTAGCCGGCGGCAGCTTTGCCGCGCCGTCAATCGCCGATAACGCGAACTGCGACCTCTCGATTAACGACGTACCCGTCAAACTCAGTTCGAGCGCCCGGCTCGTCGACGGCATCGCCATGCTGCCAATGCGCGAATTTTTTGAGAAAATGGGCGCTGGCGTCAGCTGGTATCCAGACGACCGCATCGTCACGGCCTATCGCAATAATATGCAGATAAAACTGGCAATCGATCAGACAACTGCTTATCGCAACGGCCAACCTTTCAATCTGCCCTGCGCACCGCTCATCATCGACGACCAAACCTATCTTCCGGCCCAATTTATCGCCGAGTCCTTCGACATGTTCTACCAGTTTAAAGACGCCACAATCAACTTGGTAAAGCGCAATATCGACAAGACCTATTTCATTAATTTTATGGAATATAACACGCACTACATCGCAGAATACGATTTGACTATGGTCTTGCCATTTGGTTGGTACGAACTGGCCGATAACCGCTTTGGCATCGACGATGAATACGATGACTACGCGCTGTCAGTCAATCGCTACGAGCGCGCTGACTTCGGCGACAGCGCCGCCTTTATCGCCAGCCAGCGCCAAAAATTGATCGACCACTACGGCGATATTATCAGCTTTACCTACCAAAAGACGATTTATGGCGACGATCTCAACTACGAAAGCTTTGGCTATTTTTTAAATGGTGAAACCGACAAGCGCATCATCGATAACTACGTTTTAGAGCAAGGCGAGCACTATTATTTTTTCGCCTGTGACAGCGCTGCCACGACCGACATCAACTATATTCGCAGCATGATTCAAATCATTTTGAACAAAGTGCAATTCAACGCCGCAACGATTGAAACAAGCGATGAACACTACTTTGAATACCCTGAGCTGTTTGCCGCTAAAATGACTTTTAATGCGCTATTGTCTTCCAATATGGACGTCTACAACTACTTGCCCTTTAGTGGCAAAATAGCCGACGGCAACCGCTACGATAAGCTATACGCGGTCGTTTCAAAGGGATTTAACCAAATCGATTTCAAAATTGGCATCGCCGCAGACGGCAATTTTAACGCTAAAATCTTTACGCCTTTCGGACTCGCCAAACACAATATTGCAATCTACGGTCACAAGCGCGGTCAACGCGACGACTTACTGCTGCAATTTAGCGTTCTCAATTTGTCGAACGAACCAATTCAACACTTGATTCCATCCGAATATGTGCAATCTAATAAGACAGAGGCATTGTCTTTGGCCAGTTATTTGACATACAAAAAAAGCGGTCAATACTTCAAGGCCAAGTCAATTTTTGACTATATAGTCAGCGATATAAATCTTGAAAGCGATACGCTCGACACTTTGGAGCGGTTGAGAAATTCGACTGCTGTCATCACCGACCAAAGTGCGACGCCATTGGAAATGACGCTCGCCATGACGGCGCTGTTGCGCGCGTCAGATATTCCCGCCAAAGTCATTTACGGCAAACTAGACGGACGCATTCACTATGCCGTCGAGGCCAAAATAAACGGCCTGTGGGCAATTTACGACCCGGTCAGCTTCCTGCTCTGGTCAGGCGATGGCAATGGTCAATCAACCGGCTTTGCAGCGCCGCCAGACCTGCAATTACTAAAACCCTTCCACTATATCAACCGCCATATCTATCTGTCGCTGTTAAAGGACTACCGCGTTCTCAAATACTAAGTGGGCCCCATCTTCTTGCTCTTGACGCGCTTTAATCGGAAGAAGTCTTCGCGCTCTTTCTCGGCTAATTCGCTGGCGATGCGCTTGACTTGGGCCTGAAATTTAGGAATTTGAATTTTTTCCAACGAATTGGCGCGCTTTTGCGTCTTGTCGATTTCGTTGGCCAATTTGTAGACGGCATTTTCTATTTCAGCTAGCTGATAAACTAAATATTTAATGCGATTAAACGACTGTATCGCCATATCGAGTGATGGATTGGAACGAAAAAAACCGTAACTGGGCCGATAGGCCTCCTCGCGATAGACCACTTCCGGTATTTCCACCCCCATGACGCTGCGCATGCGCACGTCAAACGGCTTTTCCGGCGACACGGCGTAGGCGATATCGCTCACCGCCACCGAACCCATTGTAATATTGACAAATTCCAAAGCGCGATAGGCGTCCTTGAACAATTTGCCAATCTGACTTTCAACTGTCTTGGCCCGATTTAATAACAGCATCATTTCGCGAATCAACACATTTCGCTTTATATCGAGTAGTGAAAAACCGCGCTCCGAAAAATCGAGCATGCTCTTTGACTTAATTAAATTGGCCTTTGAGGCGACCACTTTCATAGCCATTAAGACTCCTCTGTCGCTTCGCGATAGAACTTGGCAATCGTCTCACTGTCGAGCCGCGTCAATTCGGTTTTTGGCACCATCGACATCAAGCGCCAAGCAATCGCCAAACTATCTTCGATTGACCTGTTTTCATAGTAATCCTGCGTGACGAACTGGGCTTCAAAGGCCTTGCCAAAAGCCAAGTACTTTTTATCGGTTTCCGACAAATCGGCCTCGCCGATAATCTGAGCCAAAGCGCGAATCGTCGGCACTTTTGAGTAGAGCGAAAAAATTTGATTGGCGACGTCGGGATGCTCTTTAGTGGTGTAGCCCTCGCCAATGCCATCTTTCATCAAGCGCGATAAGCTGGGCAAGACATTGACCGGTGGATAGATGCCATCATTTGCCAAATCGCGCGATAAGACGATTTGACCCTCAGTGATATAGCCGGTTAAATCGGGGATTGGATGCGATGTGTCGTCGTTTGGCATCGTCAAAATCGGCAGATAAGTAATGGTGCCCTTGTCTTCACCCATCATGCCGGCGCGCTCGTAAAGCGACGCCAAATCAGAATACAAATAGCCGGGATAGCCCTTGCGCGAGGGCACTTCTTCGCGCGCTGAGGCGATTTCGCGCAGCGCTTCGCAATAGCTGGTGATGTCGGTCATCACGACTAAAACGTGATAGCCCAGTTCAAAGGCCAAAAATTCGGCCGCCGTCAGTGCACAGCGCGGAATCGAAATGCGTTCGACAATCGGATCATCTGCCAAATTTTGGAACATCACAACTTGACCGGCCGTCCCCGACGACTCAAAGGCCTTTCTAAAGAAAGCGGCATCGTCGTGTTTGACGCCAATCGCCGCAAAGACCACGACAAAGGGGCGCTCGGCACTATCCGATACGCGCGCCTGTCGCACAATTTGGGCCGCCAACTCATTATGGGGCAAGCCATTACCCGAAAAAATCGGCAACTTTTGACCGCGAATTAAAGTGGTCAGCGCATCGATCGTCGAAATGCCAGTTTGGATATAATCGCGCGGGTACTTGCGGGCAATCGGATTGATCGGCCGACCGTTGATATTGTATTTTTTATCGGACAACACCATGCCACCGCCATCGATCGGCTGACCGATGCCGTTAAAGGTGCGCCCCAATATATCTTTTGATAGCTTAATTTCAAACGGCTTGCCAGTAAAACTGACCACGCTGTTGACGGTGCTCAATCCGGATGTCCCCTCAAACACTTGGGCGACTACCACATCGCCATCCAGCTTAATGACCTTACCCGTGCGCATTTTTCCGCGCCCATCGCGAATTTGCACAATTTCGCCATAGCCGACGTCGGAAACGCCCGACAGGACGATCAGCGGACCGGCGACGCCATCTAACTTAAAATATTCTTTATTCATTTTGTCTTCCTAGTATTTTATGCCAATCGACTGGCTGACGTACTGACCAATGTGATCTTGGAAGTCATCGCCCGGATCGGGAATCGTCAAAATCATCGTGCCGCGCAGCGACAATTTTAGTTCCAAAATTTGCTTGTGAATCGGTGCTGCCAGTCGTTCAGTAACTAAAATCAAGCCAATATCGGCGTCTTTAATGGCCGCTTTGATGGCGTCTAGCGCCTGCTCGCTCAACGCCACGACAGTCGTTTCAATACCGGCTAGGCGCAAGCCGACTTTGGCGTCGTTTGAATCGGTAATGAGCAGCGTTCTCATGACAACTGGCCGAGAATTAATATTGAAATAATCAATCCATAAATGGCAATACCTTCGGCCAAACCGACGAAAATTAGGGTACGACCCAATATTTTTGGATCTTCGCTGACCGCGCCAAGTGCCGAAGAACCAACCGCGCCAACGGCGTATCCGGTGCCGATGGTAGCTAGGCCAGTCGACAGTGCAGCGGCGATTAATCCGATGCCCTTGTCGCCAGCTGATGCCGCACTATCGGTAGCGGCATGCACCATTTCCGGTACCAAAATGGCGATTGCCATCAGCATTAAGGGAATGTAAACTGCTAAATTGACGCGCAAGTAATGCTTTAATTTACCGCTATCTGTCAGCGCTTGGCGACGCATTAGGTACAGGCCCGTCAAAATTGTCAAGCCGACGCTGACCATTGCCAAAATCAATATTACTCTCATGTTTGCCTCCACTAATCGTATTTTTTCATCAACTTGTCGTAGTATTCGTCTATATCCGTTAAAAGCCGACCGAGTCCACGCAGGTCATCATTTGGTATATCGTACTTCATCTTAATGACCTTATTGTAGAGTTCGACGTCTTTTACGATTGAAATTGGTATGCCCTTGGCGACGGCCTGCCTGCCCTTGGCGTAGAGGTACTGAATCAATTCTAACATCAAGAACTGTTTGGCAATCGGCACATAAGTGTCTTGCGCATGAAAGGCATTTTGCTGTAAAAATCCCTCTTTGAGCACTTTGGCAATCTCTAAAATAAGGCGCTGGTCGTCGGGTAATACGTCTTCGCCAACCAGTTGCACGATGTCGGCCAAGCGATTTTCTTCGTAGAGCACGCCGAGCATTTCGGTGCGCAGCTTGGCGTAGTCGTCGCTGACGTTGTCGCGATACCACTGCGCTAACATTTTTAGATAACCCGAGTAACTGTCCAGCCAGTTGACCGACGGATAGTGCCGCGCATAGGCCAAATTTTTATCGAGCGCTAAAAAGGCGTTGACAAAGCGCTTCGTGTTTTCGGTAACCGGTTCCGAAAAGTCGCCACCGGCCGGCGAAACCGCGCCGATTACGGTCACTGAAGCTTCGGCCCCAGCCGCCGTTTCGACGTAACCAGCCCGCTCGTAAAACTCGGCCAAACGCGACGGCAGATAAGCCGGATAACCTTCCTCGGCCGGCATTTCTTCGAGACGACCGGATATTTCGCGCAGCGCCTCCGCCCAACG
>PDWJ01004728.1_pt1 | contig 11762 bp, 9 predicted proteins | sample 1430881 | NCBI WGS metagenome assembly PDWJ01 (sample SAMN01162460, study PRJNA174530) | Oral metagenome, whole genome shotgun sequencing project. | biome: Marine environment; feature: Marine mammal; material: Swab sample of the gingival sulcus; isolation source: swab sample of gingival sulcus... | reverse complement strand
TGCTTTTGCTGTTCTTATATACTCTTCTTTCATAACTTCTATCATAGAGGCTCTTGTCATCCTAGCAATTATAGCCATAGGAATAGTTCCTAGAGCAATAGCAGGTAAAATAAGATGTTTTACAGCATCCCAAAAAGCTTCATAATCATCTGCAAGAAGTGAGTCTATTAAGAAAAGCCCTGTAACTTCATCTATATCAAACTCATATCCAAGACGTCCTGAAACTGGTAGTACTCCAAGTTTTACGGAAAAAAAGTAAATTAACATCAAACCTAGCCAAAAAACTGGCATAGAAACACCTGCAAGGGCAGTTGTCATTGCTGTATAATCAAATAATGAATATCTTTTAACAGCAGATATAATTCCAGCAAATAGTCCTATAATTACAGATAAAAGCATAGCAAATATTGAAAGCTCGACAGTTGCAGGAAACCTTTGCATAAATTCATCAAGAACAGGTTCCCCTGAAGTAATAGAAATTCCAAAATTACCCTGAACGGCTTGTGATATGAAAATAAAGTATTGTTCTAATAATGATTTATTTAAACCCATTTGTTCTCTTAAAGCATCAACTGCTTCTTTACTAGCATGTTCTCCAAGTGCAACTAAAGCAGGATCACCTGGGGCTAAATGAACCATTGAAAAAACTAAAATTGATACCCCAAGTAAAGTAGGTATCGCCCATAATAATCTTTTTATTATATAACTTAACAAAAAATTTCTCCTAAGTATTGTTAAAAATTACAATAGGCAAAAATGCCTATTGTAAAACATTATTTTGAAAGCCAAACTTCTTTAAATCTTCTTTTCCCCACAGGGTCAAGTTTAAATCCGTGAACTTTTTTAAGCATTGCTTCAACAACGATAGAGTGTGCTATTGGTTTACAAGGTGCTTCTTTTTCAAAAATAAGCTGAGCTTCTTCATAAAGCTTAGTTCTTTTTGCTACATCAGTAGTTTCTTTTGCTTCATCTACAAGTTTTGTAAACTCATCATTTCTCCAAAATGCTCTATTTTGTGCAGGTTTTTTAGCAGCTGCATGTTTAGATAATAGTACATTTAAAAAGTTATCAGGATCACCATTGTCTCCTGTCCAACCAATAAGTACCATATCATGTTCACCGTGAGATGATTTTTTAAGATAAGTTCCCCAATCATAAGAAACAATTTTTGCTTTAACTCCAACTTTTGCTAAATCTGCTTGCATAGCCTCAGCCACTTTTCTACCATTTGGATTATATGGTCTTGGAACTGGCATAGCCCAAATATTTGTTTCAAATCCATTTGGATATCCAGCTTCTGCTAATAATTTCTTAGCTTTTTCAGGATTATAGTCATAACCTTTTAAGTTTTTGTTATATGACCACATAGTAGGAGGGATTGGATTAGTCGCAACTTTTCCTAAACCTTCATAAACAGAATCAACTATTCCTTGTACATTTATAGCATGAGATAAAGCTCTTCTAACTAGTACATTATCAAAAGGTTTTTTTTCATTGTTAAATGCTAACCAACCAACATTTAATCCTTCTTGTTTTACAAGTTTAATATTTGGGTCTTTTTCTAAGCTTGCAACTTCAGCAGGATTTGGGAAATCCATGATTTGAATAGAACCAGCTTTTAATTCAGCTGCTCTTACAGAGTTATTTGAAATAACTTTAAAAATAAGTTTATTTAAATAAGGTCTTCCATTCCAGTAATCTTTGTTTGCAGTAAAGATAATTCTATCATCTTTAAGCCACTTTTTAAATACAAATGGTCCAGTTCCAACTGGTTTTCTTGAAATTTGTTCTTGTTTACCTTTTTTAGCTAATTCATCAGCATAATCAGATGAAAGAATCATAGAAAATTCCATTGCAAGGTTTGCGATAAAAGGTGCCTCTTTTTTCTTTAAAGTGATTTTTACTGTATATTTATCAACAGCAATAACATCTTTAACAATATTTGACATATCCATTGCAGACCAGTATTTAAATGCTCCACCAACTTTGTTGTATGGATGATTTTTGTCAAACTGTCTTTTAAATGAAAATACAACATCTTTTGATGTAAATTCAGATTTTTTATTAAAAAACTTAGTTTTATTAAAATAAACACCTTTTCTTAAATTGAAAACATACTCTAATCCATCTTCAGAAATATCCCAAGACGTAGCAAGAGCTGGTTCAATTTCAGTAGTTCCATATTTAAATTGAACTAAGTTATCATAGACAGCAGAAGCAGCATAAAAACTCTCCCCATCCGTACCATGTGATGGATCTAACGTAACAGAATCCCCACCTCTACCAAAAACTAGAGTTCCACCATATTGTGGAGCTGCGTAAGCAATAGATGCAAACATTACAAATATTGCAAGTAAAATTTTTTTCATTTACTCTCCTTTTTTTAAATTTCAGCGTTAGGATATCATAAAATAGGTAAATAAATTATTTAGTAGTGTAGACTTTGAAAAATATTGTTAAAAAATTAAAATTAAAATTATATTTATAAGAAAAAATCTAAATTATTAAATTTTTTTTTATTTTTATCATGTTATTATTTTATTTGAAATAATTTTATTAGAAGGAGGTATCTAACATGAAGTTAGTACATATGTTTTTAGTTGCTTTGATGGCGTTTAGTTTAAATGCAAGTGATGCAAATCCTGTATTAAGTAAATGGAAAGCTCTTGTAGCAGATGCTAAAAAGTCTATAAAAAGTGTAAGTCCTGATACTTTAATGAAGATGATAAAAGATGAAGAGGATTTTATTTTAGTCGATGTAAGAGAACCAAATGAGGTATCATTAGGATGGATAGAAAATTTAGATTTAAAAAAGATACCAAGAGGTTTACTTGATCCAAAAGTTGCTTTTAGTGGTATTTTAGAAACAGATGATAAAATAGTTTTATATTGTAAAGGTGGATCAAGGGGCGCTTTAGCTACAAAAATGTTGCAAGATTTAGGCTTTGAAGATGTATCGAATTTAGAAGGTGGTATTTTAGCTTGGATAAAAACAGGTTATCCTATTGTAAATGCAAATGGAGCATTTAAATCAGTTCCTTATAAACTTACTGGTTGTGGAGAAGACTAGAAAATAATTTAAATTCAAAGCCTAAATTTTAGGTTTTGAATTCTCACTTTAATACTTTAAACTTTGATTTAACTGTATTTCCTTATTACTCTTGTCAATATTATTAATATTAAATATGATAAAATGTAGGGTGCATTTAAAGGATTTTTATGGAATTGAAACAAAATGAAACTTATCTTATTAGGTTTATTAAATATTTCCCTATTCTTTTTATTCTTGTAATTTCTTTGATGGTGACTGTGTATATTTCTAATGAACATAAAAAAGCTTTAAAAGAAGAAAAAAAATTGGTAAGGGAACAGTTTCTTAGATGGAATAAAGATATTATTAAAATAGGTATTGAAAAAACAGTAAGCAGGTATATAGAAGTAGAACTAAATAATACAAATAAGAAGCTAAAAGCAAATTTAAAAAAAAATGTTGAAAATACTCATAGAATAATGACTTCAATTTATGAAAAATATAAAGATACAAAATCAAAAGCTGAAATTATAGAACTTATAAAGAATACCATAAGACCAATAAGGTTTAATAATGGTAGAGGATATTTTTTTATTGTTAATTTTAATGGAATAAATATTTTAAATGCAGGAAGACCTTCACTGGAGGGGAAAAATAATTTAGAGTTAAAGGATGTAAAAGGTAATAGTTTTATTCAGCAGTCTATTAAGATTGCAAAAAGTGAAAAGGGAGAGGGGTTTAAAAAGTTTTGGTTTAAAAAACCAAATCAGGGAACAATGGAGTATGAAAAAATTGGTTTTGTAAAAAGATTTTCACCTTATAATTGGTATATAGGTACTGGTGAATATATTGAAGATTTTAAAAACGAAGTTAAAAAAAATATATTAGAACATCTCAGTATATTAAGATATAAAGATGATGAATATGTATTTGTTGTAGATTATGATGGGAATGTAATACTTAGTAAAAATAAAATATTTAATGAAAAAAAATCAAAAGAAATATCTTTTTTAGTTAAAGATTTTATTAATTTAAATAAAGAATTTGGATTTGTAGAGTATGAAGTTATTCGTAATAATAAAAAAAAATATGAAAAAATTTCTTACGTAAAAAAAATAGATTCTCTAAGGTGGATTGTTGGTACTGGATTTGATTTTGATAGGTTTGAATTTTTATTAAAAGAAAAATATGAAGTTTTAGAAAAAAATCATAAAGAACATTTAACTATGCTATATACGGTATCATTTATCATGACAATCATACTTTTAATAATATCGTTTATTGTTTCAAATTATTTAAAAAAGAGTTTTCTTTTTTATAAGAAGAAAATCCTAGAAAAACAAAAGATAAAATTTGAACTTGTTTTAAAAGAACTAGAAGATGTTTTTAATAATATTCCTATGCTTGTTAGTTATAAAGATACTAAAAACAACATACTTATGGGGAATAAAGCTTTAGCTGATGAAGCAGGATTGAAGACCAAAGATTTAAGAAATATTCATATGAAAAAGTTTTTTCCAAAAAGTCATGATAAATATTACCTTGGTGATTTAGAAGTGATAAAAACAAAAAAAGCAAAAGTGGGATCTATAGAAAGATATGAAAGGGATGATAAAGAGTATATAATGGAAGTTTCAAGATTTCCTGTGTTTGATGAAAAGGGGGAAGTTACGAATATTATTGTTTTTCTTTCAGATATAACTGAAAAAGAAAGGTTTAGAAATGAAAATGAGAAAAAAGATAGGATTATCTATCAACAAAGTAAATTAGTAAGTATGGGAGAAATGTTAGCGAATATTGCCCATCAATTAAAGCAACCTTTATCAGCTATTTCAGTTGCATCTTCTGGGATGAAACTAAAAAAAGATATGAATTGTTTATCTGATGAAGATTTTTATTTATCAGTTGATGCTATTGATGTTTCTACAAAATATCTGGCTCAAACAATTGATGATTTTAGAAACTTTTTTAAACCTTGTAAAGAAAGATATAAAGAGTTTGATGTTGTAGATGCTGTTGATAAAACCTTTAAATTAGTAAATGCAAAATTTAAATCTCAAAATATAGAGATAATTAAAAATATCGGTAATATTAAAATAAACTCTTCTCAAAATGATTTAGTTCAGGTTTTAATTAATATTTTAAGTAATGCTAGAGACGAATTAATAAAATATAATTTTAGAAGATTGTTATTTATTGATGTATATGAAAAAGAGAATAAAGTTTTTATAGAAATAAAAGATAATGGGAAGGGAATTCCTAAGGGTTTAGAAGAAAAGATTTTTGAATCATATTTTACAACAAAAGAGGATACTGGTACAGGATTAGGGCTTTATATGAGTAAAGATATTATTTCAAAACTTTTAATGGGTACTTTAGAAGTAGAAAATGAAACATATTCTTACGATGGAGTTGAATATACAGGGGCTAAATTTACAATCAAACTTCCTTTAAAACAAAAAGGGCTTTAAGCCCTTTTTGTGGTATTATTTTACTTTGATACTGTAGTTGTGAAGCATTTGAACCCAATTTACTTTATTTCCTTTTGTATCAAATAAACTAGGTGTTCCTCTAATTCCTAATTTTGTTGCGATAGCCATTTGCTCATTTAAATGTTTTTCAAGTTTTTCTAAAGTAGCTTTTCCAATTTTTCTATTTTTAAAATCTTCACTATCTTCTTTAGTTGTTGTCATGGCTTTTACTTTAGCTTCATATCCTTTTTGACTCATAATATAAAGTGAAATATCTTTTGCATTTTTGTGAAATGATAGTGGGTAGAAAAATACTCTGATTTTAACTTTATTTTCGATTTGAGAAAAATAAGATTCAAATTTTTTACAATATGGACATTCTGGATCTGTAAAAAGAACATATTCATCCTTACCTTTACCAAAAGTTAAGGCTTCTTTTCCTTGGGTTATTTTTATATCAACAGGCATATCAGGAATGCTAAGTGGTCTTCCTGTTGTTGTATTTACAACATCCCCTGCAATTAAATATTTTTTATCTTTTGACAAATATATTTTATCTGCTCGACCTTTAATTGATATATTTAAAAGATACAAATCATCTTTTTTATCTGCCTTTTCTACCTTAATACCAGCTTTTTTGAAAAGTTCAAGGTTTTCAATTTGTTTAATTTCTTTAGAAGAAACCGTCGTTGCGTATGCTGTAGAAATTAAAGCAAAAGCTACAGCAAAAAGTTTAATAAACTTACTCATTTTCTTTCCTATATTATAAATTTGCGTTGCTATGATACCTTTTTTATGTTTAGAAATCGTGAAATAAGTTATTTGAAGTATCAAGTAAAAAGTATTTTTTTAATACTTTTCACTTAAAAATATAAAAGTTTTTAGAATAAAACATCATTTCATATGATGTTGAGTTTACATATTATCATGTGCTACAGCAGATTTTCCTGTCCATTGTTTAAAAATTTGACAAGCAACTTTAGCACCTTCTCCGTTAGCAATGGCAAACATTGTTTTAGCACCACTTGCTAATCCCGCTACATATAGATTTTCTGCTATTACATTATCTTTGTTTTCTAAACAAAGTTTTCCTGGTTTTAGTACATCATCATGCTCTTTCACTTTTACTTCTACTCCTGAAACTTCAATTGAAAATTTATGCATACCAGTTGCAATAACTACAATTTTTGCTTCAAAAGTTTGTGTAGCAGTAGATACTTTAAATGTTTCTTCATTTTTTTCTAGTTTTACAACACTATCTTCTAAAAGTTCACATGACTCATAGTTCTTTAGTTGATTTTCCATTTTTCCAAGAAGTTCATTTCCTGCTATTCCAAAATCAACACCTGAAAGATTAAAGAATCTGGCTTTATTAATGTCACTGTTTTTATTATCTATCATAAGATATTTTTTGTTTTTCCCAAATTCTTTTGTTTTTTCTACACTTGTTAAGGTTAATGCACAACCATATCCAGCAGCTCCACCACCGATTATAATAACGTCATATATCATTTTTAACTCCATTTACTAAAAATTTAAACTTGATTTTATTAAATAAATACTTTAAATTGAATTATTTAAACTTATAATTTTTATATAAAAAATGTTAATATACACTTATTAAAATAAAAGGGTAAATCATGTTTGTACAATTAAACGATAGAGTCCATTTAAATCTTGATAAAATTACAAGAACAAAGATTGATCATGTGGAAGATGGTATTAGAGTTAGATTTTATGAGGGGAAAGACCAAGTAGCAAAATCTAAAAAATTTGATACTGTAAAAGAAGCTCAAAAATGGTTAAAGGGATTATTAAAAGTTAAATAAACTTTTATAATCTACCTTTAATTTTTTCTAAGATTTTATCTAGCTTTTTTTCTGCTGTAAAGCAAGTTTTTATTTCACAAGCTTCGTATGTCTTATGATTTGATGATAGGAGATGCAGAAGTGGATTATTTATTTTTCTAACTTCTTTTAGTACTTCTTCTTTTTTCTCTTTTGGAACTTTTATTAAAATTTCTTTTTTTTCTTTTTGAATATAGCTATATAAAGCTGTTGGAAAAGCATGTGGATAGTTACTTAAAGCCGTAGAGTGAGTTTTTAAAAGGGATGAAAGCTCCTCAAACATCTCTATATCACTACTAAAAAGGGATAGGGTAGCCATATTTTTCATCATAGTTGCCAAAGCACTTTTATATGCATTGTCTTCAAGTTCTGCTTTTGAGTGAAAATATCCCATATACCAATTATTATTCTTATAAAACTCTTTTTTTGCATTGTACATAAAAATTTTTGTTAATTTAAGATATTTTTTATCCTCACTTATTTCATAGGCTTTAAGTAAGGCTTCACTTAAAAAGGCATAGTCTTCAAGTATGGCTTTTACTTTTAAAGTTGAAGAAAATAGGTACTGATGATATAAAATACCATTTTTATATAAGGTGTCTAAAAGCATATCTAAACTTTTAAAAGCTATTTTTAGGTATTTTTCATCTACTTTTTGTCCTGCTTCAAATAGACCTGTTATAAAAAGAGCATTCCATGAAGTTAAAATCTTTTTATCAATAAAAGGATAATCTACCTTTGAACGAAGTTCTTTTAAAACTTTTTTTGCTTTTTGAAGTTTTTGTGGTTTTTTATCTGTAATAATATAGGGATTTGTTTTTATGTTTTCAAAATTACCAAATTCGTAGATGTTAAAATAGTTTAAAATTTCATTTGTTTCTTTTTTTGTAAAATCATTTTTTAAAAGGGTGTCTTTTGTTTCATCATAATCAAATACAAAGTATTTTCCTTCTTCACCCTCACTATCTGCATCACTAGCACTAAAATACAAATCTTTGTGGTAAAATCTTTCATTCATAGCTTCTATGGTTTGGGATACAATTTCTTTATATTTTTCATCTTTTGTTATGGCATAAAGTTTAGAATAAGCACTTATAAGCTCTGCATTTGTATATAACATCTTTTCAAAATGTGGAATTTCCCATCTTTCATCAACACTATATCGATAAAAGCCTCCCTCTATTTGATCATAAATACCACCATTTGCCATAGCATCAAGGGCTTGTTTTGCTAAATTTAAAGCTTTTTTATTTTTTGTGATACTATAAATATTTAGTAAAACATCAAAAGTAGAAGCATGGGGAAATTTAGGTTTATGCCCAATTCCCTTATATTCTTTATCAAAAGATTTATCAATATTAGCTATAAAATCATCTACAATCTCAATTTTTATCTCAACAGGAGCAATTTTTTTATTTTGAGAATTTTGATAAGCTTCTTCTATTTTTCTTGCATTTTCTTTTGTTTCTTGAGGATTTTCACGATATTTTTTATTTAAAAAATTAAGAATATTTTTTAATCCTGCCATTTCTCTTATATCCTCTTTTGGAATATAAGTAGCTGCAAATATTGCTTTTTGCTCAGGTGTTAGAATAATTGTAAGTGGCCAACCTCCTGCTCTTCTTCTTAAAAGATAATGAATATCTTGATAGTATTTATCAACATCTGGCATTTCTTCACGATCAACTTTTACACTTATGAAGTTTTCATTTAAAATTTTAGCAACTTCTTGGTCTTCAAAACTCTCTTTTTCCATGACATGACACCAGTGACAAGTACTATACCCTATAGATAAAAATATAAGTTTGTCTTCATCTAAGGCTTTTTTAAAAGCTTTATCATTCCATGCAAACCAATTTACAGGATTTTGTGCGTGTTGTTTCAAGTATGGAGAATCTTCTACTTTTAATTCGTTTGCCATAATTATTCCTAATAAAAAGATAAAAAGAAAAAAATATTTATGAATCATTTAATACCTTTTTGTTTTCATTCTAGCATAAAAAAATAAAGAGTAGAAAAATATAATTTATTAATCTTTTTGTATTATAAAGGGTATTTATAAGTTTTATTTATGATAAGTCATAATATTGTTTAATAATACTTTTACTTAAATTAAAATATAATCACGACTATAATGGTTTGATAATTGATTTAATACTTCTAGGAAGATGTGCAAAAACAATGCTACTATCTTTTATGTGCTTATTATTTTCAAATATTGATATTTCTACTGTCATATTTGATTTATTGAAGTATTTTAGTTTTATTGTTTGGTTCCCATCTTTGTAGGATATGTTTTTTTGTCTTAAATCAATAATTGGTTTTTTCACTATGAAATCCTTTTTTATATGGCCATTATAAATAAATTATTCTTAAGGAAAATTTGTATGGAAAATAAAGAGAGCATTAAATCAATCCCCTCAAATAGATTGCAGTTTTTCCCTGTGATGATGTTTGCTATTGTTATGGGATTTTCAGGTTTAACACTTGTTTTAAAAAAGTTACACGAAGTTTTATTTATGCCAAATTTTGTGGTACTGTTATTTAGTTTTGTAAGTACAGCGTTGTTTTTTGTAATTTTGTTTTTTTATGTAAAGAAATTTATTGTGCATGGTGATGAAGTAAAAAAAGAACTAGCTCATCCAATTAGAATAAACTTTTTTGCAGCTATTTCTATTTCTTTGTTATTATTATCTAATATAAATAGAGATTTAAGTGTTCAATTATCAAATATCTTTTTTATTTTAGGTGCTTGTTTACATTTAGTTTTAACTTTTTATACCATTAAATTTTGGATAAATAGAGAGCTAGAATTTAATCATTCGAATCCTGCTTGGTTTATACCAATTGTTGGTAATCTTATTGTTCCACTTGCTGGTAAAGGTTTTGTTGATGATACTGTTTTATACTATTTCTTTGCTGTTGGATTATTTTTTTGGATTATTCTTTTTGCAATTATTTTAAATAGAACAATTTTTCATAAACAGTTTGCACCAAAATTTATGCCAACTCTTTTTATTCTTATAGCGCCTCCTGCAATTGGATTTTTAGCATACATAAAATTAACACATAGTTTAGATTTTTTTGCTTATTTTCTTTTTAATTTGGGATTATTTTTTACTATTTTGGTTTTTGTTATGTATAAAAATTATATTAAAATTAAATTCTTTATTTCATGGTGGGCATTTACATTCCCAATGGCTGCTGTTACATTAAGCTCATTAGTAATGTATAGTCTAACAAAAAGTAATTTTTATGCTATCTTGTCTTATGTTTTAGCATCTCTTACAGCGGTTATTGTTTTCTTAGTTGCTAAAGAGACTATTGCTCACATGAGAAAAAAAGAGATATGTATTATGGAGTAATTTTCATAAAATATAGTTTTATTTAAAAGATAAAGCGTTATAATTACTTTTTTAATAAAGGATAATTTATGGATTATAGATATATTGGAAAAAGTGGTCTTAGGGTCTCTTCTATTTGTTTAGGAACTATGACTTTTGGTTCTAGTACTGCAGAAAAAGAGGCTTTTTATATAATGGATAGGGCATATGATAGGGGAATAAATTTCTATGATACAGCTGAGCTTTATCCTGTACCTCCAAAATCAGATACATCAGGAATCACTGAAGAAATAGTTGGAAAGTGGCTTAAAACAAAGCCTAGAGATTCTATTATACTTGCTTCTAAGGTTGCGGGTGCTGCTTCAAGTTGGTTTGTTCCGCCTATTAGACATGGCTTAACTGCTATTGATTCTTTTCATATTAAAAGGGCAATAGAGGGAAGTTTAAAAAGATTGGATACTGAATATATAGATCTTTATCAAATGCATTGGCCCGATACCATTGTGCCAATAGAAGAGAGTCTAAAAGCTTTTGATGAACTTGTAAAAGAGGGTAAGGTTAGATATATTGGTACTTCAAATGATAGTGCTTATGGTCTTACAAAAGCAAACGAAATATCAAAACATAAAAATCTTACGAGGTTTGAATCTATTCAAAATAATTTTTCCCTACTAAATCCAAGGTTTCATGATGAATTAGCAAATGTATGCAGAAGAGAAAATATTTCTCTTCTTCCTTACTCTCCAATAGCAGGAGGAGTTCTATCGGGTAAATACAATGGAGGTTTTTTCCCAAGTGATTCAAGATTTGATTCATATAGGAAAAATAAAAATCCAAGGGTACAAGCTATGGCAAATAGATTTGTAAATGATAAAACTCTAGAAGCTACAAAAAGATATGTACAATTAGCAAAAGAATATGAAATATCTCCTGTAACTTTAGCAGTTGCTTATTCAAAGCATTTTAATTTTGTTGCATCAACTATTATAGGGGCTAGAAAATTATCTCAAATTGAAGATTCATTTTTAGCCTTTGATTTTGAAATTGATGATGAATTATTAAGAAAAAT
>PDWJ01004727.1_pt1 | contig 11764 bp, 8 predicted proteins | sample 1430881 | NCBI WGS metagenome assembly PDWJ01 (sample SAMN01162460, study PRJNA174530) | Oral metagenome, whole genome shotgun sequencing project. | biome: Marine environment; feature: Marine mammal; material: Swab sample of the gingival sulcus; isolation source: swab sample of gingival sulcus... | reverse complement strand
AGCGGAGCTCGTCGCCGGCGAATACGGCGTCGCCCTCGAGGGCCGTCAGCGCGAGCCGCGCGCCGAAGCTGTCGGGGGTCGTCGGGGTGCACAGGTTCGGCACGCTGGCCGTGGCGTCGCTCACCGGGGTGGCCTCGGAGATGTACGCCATCATCGTGAAGATATTGAGGTTGCGGTTCGGCAGGGTGGGGGCCGTGTAGGCTACGAGGAGGGTCCAGCCCGCGCCGCCATTGTCTTCGATGTAGCTCGCAGGGACGCCGCCGACCCGGTAGACGCCGCCGGTCGTCACCTCAGCGGTGACGTTGGCCGAGCGCCCGTAGTAGCCCCACGCCCCCATCGCGGCGTCGCCCGCGCTGGAGGTGGCGGCGTCGGGGGTCACGGTGTAGGTGTCGCTCGGCGTGGTGAAGCTGATCCCGTCGTCGAGGGAGCCGACGGTCCCGTTGTCGTAGCGCCCGCCCCAGATGAGCTCAGCGTAGAGGACCGAGGCGCCGACTGGCAGGTCGAGCACCGCCTCGGAGCTCGCCAGGGTCCAGTCATGGGTGGTCCCGAGGGGCCAACCGCCCTCCTGCAGGGTCAGGGTCGCGTCGGTGAAGACCCCGATCTTGTGGGTCGCTGCGGGCAGCCCGTCGGTGCCGCTGAGGCCGAGGGTGTTGCCGGTGATCGCCAGGGCACCGGGCGCGGAGGTCTGGAAACGCACCACGGGGGCCGCGGCGCTCTCGGCTGCCGCCGCTGCGGTCAGGAGCGCAGCGGTCATCACAGCCAGCGCGAGCTTCGAGCGCATGGGGTCGATCTCCTTAGCGAGGTCCGGTCAATATAGTCGCTGAGAGTCCTCGGTTGTAGCCGCACGTGGAGTGCTTGCAACCGATTCGAGGCCGCGGTCCTGGGCGCTTTCCTTGCGTTCGCGGCGATCTCGGGGCGATGCTGGCCGGCGCGCGGCGAGGCCCGCGCTGCCAATGCCCTCCGGAGGCGAAGTTGAGCAGGATCCTCGAAGGCCTCTTCGAGCGCCGCTACCAGCCGGCGCTGGTCGCCCAGCTCGAGCGCGCCACGGGCCTGTCCTTCGTGCGCCTCTTCAAGGCCGCGGACTCCACCCCCCTGCTCGTCGGCTGCGGTGCCGACTGGCGCGCCTGCAGCGTGCCCCTGGCATCCTACCTCGAGACGCTGCGCGCCGGCGGCGAGCCCGACCGCCGCTACCTCGTCTTCTTCCTGCAGTTCCGCGCCCTCGAGGCCCTCCGCCGCCGCACCCGCCACCAGCCCGACGGCATCGTCGCCCCCTGGTACCGTGCCCCCCTCGAGCTCGCTGCGGACCGCCGCACGGGCCGCTCCCAGCACGACACCCTCCTCGACCTGCGCTCCGTCGGCGCCGGCCCCGTCTGCTACGCCGTGCCGCGCATCGTCGAGCCCGACGCCCTGTACGCGCCCGCCCGCGCCGATGACCTGCTCCTGGTGCCCGTCGAGCGCGTCGTCGCCGACCTGGGCGTGCCGGCGCTGGTCCTGCAGGGCTCTCACGCCGAGCCGCGCTGGAGCTGGTCGCCCTTCCCGGCGCCGCGCCTGACCCCTGCCTCATGGGCCAACCAGCGCACCCGCTCGGGCCCTGAGCTCCTCGCCCTCATCGAGCGCGCCGCCCGCGTCACCAGCGACCAGCCCGACCTCTTCGAGGACGCCCGAGCCCTGCCGCCGTCGCTCACCATCATCGAGCTCAGCGAGCAGTCCCACGCCGATACACCCTTGTGAGCCGCGTGACCGAACCGCCGCCGGAGCCTCTCGATGCGCTCGGCACACAGCAAAGACTAGGACCCCAAGATGAACCACCTCGAGTCCCTCAAGACGTACACGACCGTCGTCGCCGACACCGGCGACATCGACGCGATCGCCGCCTACGCCCCTGAGGACGCCACGACCAACCCGTCGCTGCTCCTCCAGGCCGCCCACAAGGACGACTACCGCGACCTCGTCGACGAAGCCCTCGCCTTCGCCGCCCGCCAGGCGGACGCCGCCGACGCCCGCGCCGAGGCCTTCACCGACCGCCTCTTCGTCAACTTCGGAACCCGCATCCTGGACATCATCCCGGGCCGCGTCTCCACCGAGGTCGACGCGCGCCTCAGCTTCGACGTCGAGGCCACCGTCGCCAAGGCTCGCCGCCTCATCGGCCTGTATCAGGCGGCCGGCGTCGGCCGCGAGCGCGTCCTCATCAAGATCGCCACCACCTGGGAGGGCGTGCGCGCCGCCGAACGCCTAGAGGCCGAGGGCATCCACTGCAACCTCACCCTGCTCTTCAGCTTCGCTCAGGCCGTCGCCTGCGCCGAGGCCGGCGTGACCCTGATCTCCCCCTTCGTGGGGCGCATCTACGACTGGCACAAGGCCGATCAGGGCGTCGCCGACATCCCCCTCGACGACGACCCGGGCGTCGCCTCGGTCCAGCGCATCTACGACTACTACAAGAAGTTCGACTACCCGACCCAGGTCATGGGCGCGAGCTTCCGAAAGGCCGGCCAGGTCCTGCGCCTCGCGGGCTCGGATCTGCTGACCATCAGCCCCGCGCTGCTCGACGAGCTGCGCTCCGCCACCGGCGAGGTGCAGCCGCGCCTCACCGTCGAGGCCGCCAAGGCCAGCGGTCTCGAAGAGGTGCACCTCGACGAGAAGACCTTCCGCTGGGAGCACAACCGCGACGCCATGGCCGTCGAGAAGCTCGCCGAGGGCATCCGCCGCTTCGACGCGGACGCCCGCAAGCTCGAGCGCTGGGCCCTGGCCCTGGTGGAGTGAGCCCGCGGCGACAGGCGCCAGCTTGCCGAGCGCCACAGCGCGAGGCCTGGGCCCAAGGCATCGCCGCGCAGAGCCCCCCGCGCAGAGCCCCCCCGCCTGGCGACAGGGTCGAACGAGCTCAGATCCTTTTCGAGGTCACCGCGTCCAAGCGGGCTGGCCCCCACTCACGCCCCGCCAGGACCGCCCCATGCGCCGCAGAACGCCCCTCGCCGCCGCCGTCAGCGTCGTCACCGCGCTGCCGCTGCTGACCGCCTGTACGCGCACCGTCTACGTCGTCGCGAACCCGGACGGGAGCTACACCGAGCTGGTCGAGCCCGCCCCCGACCGGGTCGACGACGCCGGGGCCCGCCGCGAGGGCGACGACCTCATCGCGGTCCACGTCGAGACCGCCAACGACTACGTCCTCATCGACGGCCCCGACGACGTGGTCTACGTCGTCGTCGACGTCTACGGCGCCGACGTGGCCCAAGTCGTAGAGCGCCCGCCGATGAATGTGGCCCTGGTCCTGGACCGGTCGGGGTCGATGGCGGGCGACAAGCTCGACGCCGCCAAGGCCGCCGCCGTATCCCTGCTCGATGACCTCGCCGACGGCGATCGGGTGGCGCTGTTGAGCTACGCCTCCGACGTGACGGTGGAGCTCCCCTCGGCCCCCCTCGACGGCCACCAGCGTGGGCGCCTCGAGCGGGTCATCGCCGGGCTCCGCGCCGTCGGCGGGACCGACCTCGGCCGCGGCCTCCAGCGCGGCGCCGCCGAGCTGATGCGCGGCTACGACCCCGCTGACCTCAACCGCGTGATCCTGCTGTCCGATGGCCGCCCCACCGTGGGCGAGGCCGAGCCCTGGCGCCTGGAGACCCTGGCCGCTCGCTGGCTCGAGCAGGGCGTCTCGGTGACCACCATGGGCATCGGCGTCGACTACAACGAGGACCTGATGACCGGCCTCGCCCTATCGGGCGGAGGCAACTACTACTACGTCGAGCACCCCTACGAGATGGCGCAGGTCTTCGAGCGCGAGCTCAGGGGCCTGGGCCACACCGTCGCCCGCGACCTCGAGGTCGTCCTCGATCTACCAGCCGGCGTCAGCGTCTCCGACGTCTACGGCTACCGCTGGAGCGCCCGCGGCGACGACTTCGTCATCCAGCTGGCCTCCCTGTCGGCCGGTGAGCGCCGCCGCGTGCTGCTGGCCCTGGAGGTCCCGGCCACCCACCGCGGCCCCCTCACCGTCGCCCGCGGCGAGCTGCGCTACCGCGACGCCGCTCGCCAGGTCGCCCGCCGCGTGGCCCTGCCCGAGGCCCGCGTGGCCTACACGCGCGACGCCCGCCGCGTCGCGAGCGCCTACCACAGACCCGTCGTCGAGAAGCTCGAGCGCGTCCGCAATGCCCGCGTCCGCGAGCGCGTCGTCCAGCACCTCGACGCGGGTGACGCCGCCGCGGCCAGCGCGCTGGTGCGCGCCCGCCTCGACTCGAGCCGCGGCGTCCAGCGCGCCCTCGGCGGCGAGGCCCTGGCCGACGAGGTCGAGTCCCTCGAGGCCCTCGACCGCGAGGTCCGCGCCGCGCCCGCCAAGGCCAGCTCGCGCTACCGACACCTGCGGAAGAGCTACAAGGCCCGCGCCCTCGACGCGATGCTCCACTGACTCCGCGCACCCGCCCAAGGGCGCGCGCCCGAGCCCCCTGGCGCGCAGGCCTCGGCGCGGCCGTGACGGGCTGGCCGCGTGTCTGCTGCTGACTAGGATCTCGGGCCGCGCGGCTGCGTCAGGGCTTGGTCGGCGTACATCCGCGCGGCGCCGAGGGCGTGTTCGCGGGCCTGGCCCGTCTCCGCTTGGGCGTCGCGCCACAGGTCGCCCGCGCGGCGCAGCGCGACGAGGCGCGCGAAGATGGGCAGGAGCTCGAGGAGTCGCCGGTCGAGGGTGAGCTCGGCGTAGACGGCCAGCGCGCCGGCCGCCACCGCGGACAGGCCCAGGGCGTCTAGCTCCACGGCGAGCAGCGCCACGTCCTCGGCGGTGTCGCTCCAGTGGAAGGTCTCGGGGCGCTCGTCGGGGTCGAGCAGCGTCACGGGGTCGGTCGCGTACAGGTGGTCGAGGCGCAGCCCGAGGTGCAGGTCTCGCACGCGCCCCTCGGTGACCCGGTGGCTCAGGTGGCGGTCGGCTTCGGCGAGCCAGGCGCGGGTCTGCTCGTCGAGGGCCGCGAGCGTGGCGGCGTCGATGGGCGCGCCCTCGGCGGCCGGGTCGATGGCGTCGACCGCCTCGCGCCAGCGCCGCGCCACGCGGCCCGGCGCGCCCACCCCCTCGTGGCGGCGCGTGACGGGCGAGGCCTCGTGAAAGGCGGCGATGGCGGCCATCGCGGGGCGCAGCGTGTCGACGGTCAGGGTGCCCTCGAGCGCCAGGCGGTCGAGGCGCCGTGCCTCGGGCTGGCGCCACATGGCCACCGTCGGCTCCGCGAGGTTGGGGTCGTCGACGACCTCGTAGCCGTCGCCGGCCCTGGTGAGGCCGCAGTCGGCCAGGTAGGCGTGGGGGGCCGCGCGGCGCCCCAGGAGCAGCTCTCGCTTGGTCCCGTAGAGCCGCAGGGTGCGGGTGGTGCGGTCGACGCCGCCGCCGCGTACCGGGCGCGGCAGCTTCAGGACGGTGTTCGCCGTCATCAGGAGCAGCGAGCGCGGCGTGAGCAGCGCCGATCGGGCCGGAAGGGGGCCGGTTGGGCCTACGATGCGGCCCTCGCCGAAGGCGCGGACCAGCGACGCTGGGGTCATCGATACGTTCACGGGACCTGCCATGCCTCGTCGTAGAAGCCGCCCGCGAGGACCTCGCGGGGCCCGAGGACGTAGTCCCACCACCTGGCACGGATGCGGCTGTCGTAGACCAGGTAGTCGGGCGCCCACTCGGGCAGGAAGCGCGCGCTGAGGGTGCCTTGGGCCCCGACGCCGGCGTGGAGCACGAGGTAGCGGTCCTCGTCGAAGGGGCTGGGCAGGATCGTGGAGATCCCGACGTCCTCGCCTTCGTAGCGGTGGCCGTCGAAGACTAGCGCGTCCGCCTCGAAGGTGACGGGCAGTCCACGGGCCACGGCCGCGCGGGTGTGCAGGTTCGACGCGGGGTTGCCGACGAGCACGACGTGGCGGCCTGCCAGCTCGTGGGGCTGCAGCTCGGTGTCGGCGAAGACCGGCGCGGCCAGGTCGATCCAGGGGCTGTAGCGGCTCACGGCCTGGGCGGTCATGCGGTTGGCCTCGGTCTGCAGGGGATCCTGGGTGCCGTAGACCACGACGAAGGGCTCGTACCACAGGTCGCGCAGGGGCCCCTCGAGGCCTGGCCGCTTGTGGTCCGCGGGGACATCGACCAGGTCCGTCAGGCGCCAGCGCCCGTCGTCGCCGCGCCCGAGGAAGAGGTCGGCGTCCAGCCCGACGGTGCCGAGGCCCTGGCCGTCGACGACGAGCTCGCGCCGGTCGTCGCGGATGGCCTCGAGGCCGCTCGCGACGATGGTGAAGGCCGAGACGTTGTCGGTGTCGACGATGATCCGCCGCCGCCGCTTGTCGAGGCGGCCTCGCAGCTCGCCGAAGGCGCCCCAGCGGGCGAAGCGGTCGAGGCGCAGCCAGTAGGCTTTGTTCCAGCGATAGCGCGCGGTCTTCAGGACCGGCCTGCCGGCCGTCGACGGGCGCCGCTGGCGCGCCAGCCACCTCACCAGGGTGCCGTCCTGGTAGGCGTCGTCCCAGATGTGATGGCCTCTCCCCTTGGGGATCTCGAAGTCGACCCGATAGCTCAGCGCGCGGTAGCGGTCGACGACGACCTTCGAGCGCTCGGGGCGGTCCCGCTCACCGTGGACGATCCGCAGCGGCAGGTACCGGCCGTTGTCCGCGAAGCGCGCGGGGCTGTCGTGGTCGATGATCACCTCTTCCCAGGGGCGCTTGTGCTGCCAGCGCACGCGCCCATACTCGCTCAGATTCGGGTAGCCGCACAGGGGCGCCGCGGCGCTGAAGAGGTCGGGGCTGTGCAGCGGCACCCAAAAGCCGACGGAGCCGCCGAGGGAGAAGCCCGTCAGCGAGACCCGGTCGGGATCGACGCGGTAGGCGGCCTTGACCTCGGCGATGACGCGCAGGATGTCGACCTCGCCGGGCGGCCGATGCCCCGCGTCGCCGTAGCCGTCGTGGGCCACGACGAGGGCGCCGTGGTCGGGGAAGGCGAACTGGCGGCTGGCCTTGCTCAGCGCCCGCCCCGGCCGCGAGGGGGTCCCTGAGATGATCCGCGCCATGTCCTCGGGCGAGTACAGGAGCCCGTGGGCGGCGACGACCACCGGGAAGCGGGCGTTTGGGCGCCGCAGATAGCTCGGCGGCACGAGCACCACATAGCGCCGGAGCGAGCCGTCGTAGGCCGATCGGTAGGCTCGGGTGACGACGCCGCCGAGGGCCTCGTAGGGGTCTCGCCCGCTGCGGGCCGTGGCCAGGAGCTGCTCGAGGGCCGCGACGTCCTCGGCCACGAGGGCCTCGCGTGGGTCGTTATCCTCGAGCAGCGCGCGGGTGCGGGTCGCGTGGTAGGCCAGGCTCGCTCGGGTGCCCTCGGCCAACCCCGTCGCGACCTCAGCGACCGCCGCCTCCGCGGAGAGCAGCCGCCGGCGCAGGGTGTCCCGGTGCAGGATGGTCCGCTCGCGACAGCGCTCGCCGTCGACGATGAGGGCCACCGTCGCCTCGGCGCCCGCGGCGGGCAGCGTCGCCTCCAGGGTCCGGGCCTCGGTCGCCAGCGCCGCCATCGCCAGCGGGCCCTCGGCCAGGGGCGCCGGGGCGCCGTCCACGGCGATGGCCCAGCGGGTCTCGGCGCGCTGGGGCAGCAGGCCCTCGGCGCGCGCGCTGGCCGCGAGGGTCCAGCCGTCCTCGGTCGCGCGCTGCGTCAGGGCGAGGTCGACGGCGTCGCACAGGCCCGCGCCCGGGCCCGCGCCCTGGGGCAGGGCCCAGCGGAGCCCCGCGACCGGCTGGCCGTCGAGGCGGCGCACCCGCAGGCTGAAGCTCACGCCGTTGGGCGACATCTTCTCGAGGCGGACGGTGATGTCGTTCCAGCCCTGATCGAAGGTGGCGACGACCCGGCGATGGGCGCGCAGGGTGCGGTCCTTGCTGTCGACCTGGTGGACGCGCTCGCCGGCGAGGAACAGGTCGATCTTGCCGGTGCCGCCGGTCTCCAGGGCGACGTCTTGGAGCGCCGAGGACCACACCCGCGCTCGGAGGAGCCAAAAGGGGATCGGGTCCTTGTTGCCGAGGCGCTCGAAGGGCGCGAGCTCCACGATCGGGCCGTCGAAGGCCTGTGCGCGCCACTGGACGTCCAGCTGGGACAGGGTCTGCATCAGCGGCGCGAGGTCGCGGATGCGGCGGTGCATGCGGTTGGTGAAGGGGCCGCCGACGAGGAAGCGGTTGGCGAACCCGGCCCGGCTCTCCACCCAGCCGGGCCCCTCGCCCGGCGCCGGCCACCAGCTCGGGCGCGGTGGCTCGGGCTCGGGCTCGGGCTCGGGCTGAGGCTCGGAGGTCGCGGCGTCGCTGAGCACCGCGTCGGCGTCGGCGCGCGACGTGGGCGCCGCCCGCGCAGGCGTCTCGGGGCCGCCTTGCGCGTCGGGCCCGCCGGCCCCGAGATCGCCCTGGGCCTCAGGGGGGCAGGGCGGGCCTTCGCCGTGGCCATCGGTGGTCCCGCAGGCCGCGCCGCCGACGAGCACGATCGCGGCGAGCGCCAGCCGGGCCGCCGCTCGATGGAGGCCGTGCCTCACGTCGCAGCCAAGCCGCAGCGCACGCCAGCGAAGGGCCGATCGGGCCCTCGTGGCCACGACGTCGCCGTCGCCGCGACGACGCGGCGGGGCGCCGGCGGCACGGGCGCTGATGCGGTGCGGTAAGCGAGCATGAGCGCATGATAGTGGATCGCACGCCGAGCGCGACGTTTTCCGCCCGCCGGCGGGAGTCAGCCGGTGACGGCCTTGGTGACGTAGACCATGCCCACCATGAGCAACATCGCGAGGAGCAGCCGGCGGAAGCCCACCGGATCGATCCGGTCCCTCAGGCGGGCGCCGAGCCGCGTGCCCAAGGCGACGGCGGGCAGCGCCAAGGCGACGGTGCGCCCGGTGTCGGCGGTGATGCGTCCGGCGGCGAGGTGCACGCTGATGGCGATGAACCCCGTGACGAGGAACAGCGCCTGGAGCGTCGAGATCGCGTCGTCCCTGTCCCAAGCCTTGAGGGAGCTCCACACCACGAGCGGCGGCCCGCTGGTGTTGAAGGCGCCCCCCAACACACCGCTGACCAGCCCCACGACGTAGCCCCAGCGGTCGCTGACGGTCCGGGCTTCGACGACGGCGAAGGCCAGCGACCACGCCGCGTAGGCGACCAGGAAGGCGCCTAGGACGAGGCCGATCCAGCGCGGGTCCGAGGCGCCCAGCAGCGCCAGCCCCGTCGGCGCCCCGAGGACGATCCCGAGCACCAGGGGCCGCATCCGAGGCCACTGGAGGCGTCGCCGCAGGCGCCAGGCGATGAACGCCTCGGCGATGAGGCCGACCGCCGCGACTAGCGGGATCGCCTCGAGCTCGGAGATGACTAGGGGCAACAGCCCCATCGCCACCAGCCCGAAGCCGAAGCCCGTCATGCTCTGAACAGCCGCTGCGACAAACACGATGGCGATGACGCCGAGATCCGTCATGGTGGACCCCAGAGAACGTTGATCAGCCCGCCGCATATGTACTGGCTGACAGGGCAAGTCGAGAAAAAAACACCTCGCGGCGTCGGCTCCTCGTCCCAACGATCTCCCAGGCCCGCCGGGCCTCGATCTCAGGTGGCTCGGTCGGCGCGAGCGAGGCCGTGAGGAGCGCGGTCGCCAGCTTGGCCGGTGCCGCGTTCACGGTTGCGGATGGCGGCCGCCACAGCGGTCGCCCCGACGACGAGGTCGACGTTCACGACGCCGCCGTCGCGGCGGCCCTCGCCACCGCCTTGGATGCTGGAGAGGCCGAAGAACGTGGGCCAGTCCTCACGGCGATGCGGTCGCCTGTCTGGGCGAGCTCAGGCGACGCCCTCCAGATCCCGGGCGGGCACGCCGGCGCTTCTTTGCCAGCCGTCGGCGGAGCGTGAAGGGCAGGCGGCTCAGCCGCCGGTGATCACGTCGCTGGAGCCGGTGGACATCGAGCCTCTGCCGCCGCAGTGCGATTGGGCGTCGCCCTTGCGGTGAGCGGCCTTGCCGTTAATGAAGACGGTGCTGGAGCCGGCCGTCGCGGACCAGCTGTTCTTCCCGCAGCAGGCGGCGTGGATCCCGGGATCGCCGTCCCGGGCGGCAGGGAGGCTGTTGACGAAGACGTCAGGCGATCCGGCCACGCACGGGCCCTTGCAAGGGTGCGGGCAGGCCGGGCAGCCGTGAGAGTCGGCTCCGACTTCTCCGATGTCGCTGACTCGTGATTGAGGTGGCACCTGGCAAGCTCCTGTTCGATCCCGACGAAGCGCCCGCATGGGGAGCGCTCTCGCCTGCGACACCGACCCCGTTCGCGTTCCCCGACTATGCGAACCTCGGCCCGCGGTGTCAATCGCCGAGCCGCCTGTCGACGGGGTCGACACCCGCTCTCGCGCACAGTATTGCTAGCGCCCTTCGATGATCAGGAGGCCCGGGCATGAACGCCGAAGAGATGGTCCAGCTGTGCAAGCGGCACACGATGTACACGTGGTCGAGCCAGGCTGGGGTCACCCCGCTGCCGATCGCCCGGGCCGAGGGCATCCACTTCTGGACACCTGATGGCAAGCGCTACATCGACTTCAACAGCCAGCTGATGAGCGTCAACGTCGGCCACGGCCACCCGAAGGTGCGCGAGGCCATCAAGCGGCAGGTCGACGAGCTGACCTTCGTCTTTCCGGGCTCGGCGACCGCGCCCCGCGCGCGCCTCGGCAAGCTCCTTAGCGAGATCGTCCCCGACCCCATCAACACGTTCTTCTTCACCCTCGGCGGCGCCGAGGCGAACGAGAACGCCATCCGCGCCGCGCGCCTGTACACCGGGCGGCACAAGATCATCACCCGCTACCGCAGCTACCACGGCGGCACCAACGCCACGATGCAGCTGACCGGTGACCCGCGTCGCTGGGCCAACGAGCCCGGGATGCCGGGGATCGTCCGCGTGATGGACCCCGAGCCCTACACCTTCAGCTTCGGCGACGACGACGCGACCAAGACGGCGCGCAACCTCGAGTACCTCGAAGAGGTCCTCATGTACGAAGGGCCGCAGAACGTCGCGGCGATCTTCATCGAGTCGGTCACCGGCACCAACGGGATCCTGCCTCCGCCGGCCGGCTACCTGTCGGGCCTGCGCGCGCTCTGCGATCGCTACGGCATCCTGCTGGTCACCGACGAGGTGATGGCCGGCTTCGGCCGTACGGGAAAGCTCCTCGCCTTCATGCACTACGACGTCGTCCCCGACATCGTCACCATGGCCAAGGGCCTGACCAGCTCCTACCTGCCGCTGGGCGCCATGGGCGTGTCCGACGCCATCGCCAAGCACTTCCAAGACAACGTCTTTTGGGGCGGCCTGACCTACAACTCCCACCCGATGCTGCTGGCCGCCGCCGAGGCCAACATCCGCGTCCTCCTCGACGAGGGGATGATCGACAACGCCGCGCGCCTCGAGCCCGTCGTGCGCGAGGAGATGGAGCGCCTCACCGCCAAGCACCCCTCGGTCAAGGGGGGCCGCTGCATCGGCCTGTTCGGCATGATGGATCTGCAGAAAAACAGCGCGGGCGAGCCGATGGCGCCCTACAACGCCACCAGCCCCGCCATGCAGGCCCTCAAGGAGGCCTTCGATGACAAGGGCCTGTTCACCTTCGTGCGCTGGGGCAGCTTCATGTGCAACCCGCCCCTGTGCATCACCGAGGCGCAGCTGCGCCAGGCCTACGCCATCGTCGACGAGTGCCTCGACGTGACCGACGCCTACTTCGAGGGGTGAGCGCGCGCGGCGCCGGCGCGACCTGCGGGCGGGCTCCGGTCCCGCTGACCGCGCGCGAGGTCACCCGAGTCGCCCGCGCGCTGGCGCTG
>PDWJ01004725.1_pt1 | contig 11766 bp, 11 predicted proteins | sample 1430881 | NCBI WGS metagenome assembly PDWJ01 (sample SAMN01162460, study PRJNA174530) | Oral metagenome, whole genome shotgun sequencing project. | biome: Marine environment; feature: Marine mammal; material: Swab sample of the gingival sulcus; isolation source: swab sample of gingival sulcus... | reverse complement strand
GCGGCATTACGCCAATTGTACAACGTTGCCTCGCAGATACCTTCTTCCTTTGCCAGCTCTTTTATCGTCTTGTTCTGTGGTGGAAGCATTTTTTTCAATGCGGCTTTCGTTCTTTTGGGTAACGCATAGTTTTTTTGTTGTCCTCCCTTCGGTTTCATTTAGAATACCATTTCAAGTTGGTGACAACTACCCTAATAGAGGGGGGTGCGAACATGAAGCATGTCTTCATCCATCAAAGCTCGAAAAAGGCATCATTTTGTCGGATTTTTCATCAGCAATGCAGCAAAACAAGTCAACCTGTTTATGCAAGTAATGCAAGAGGTCTCTCTCAACAACAAGACCAGGGCTGTGATTGCTGGGATTGGCAAATTTGAAGACATGTATAAACAGTTTATCTGTTTGACATGACTGTTGATTTTTTACATTTTCCTTGCCGAAAATTACGGATTTTTTTTGTGATTCAGGATAAATTCTAATAAAGCAACAAGCATTGTAGTTATGCCCTTTGGGGGTAAAAGATGAATGTGAAAAATAAAGGAGATCGTTATGGAAAAACAATGTCGTATCCCTGTACGTCTTTTCTGTATTGCCGCCTTTCTTTTTTTTGTTGGGGGGTGTGGCGATCTGGATCGGGGTGCAGGGGAAAAGGTTGATGCGGGAATGGCGAAAATGCTTGTTCATCCTGAAAACCCGAAAAATCTTGGAGATGGTCATCTTGCCGAAGGATATGATTGCTTAAGCTGTCATGATTCCGATGAGGGAGCAACTGAAGACAATCTTGTTGTTGAAAACGAAAAATGTATTGGCTGTCATGGTTCTCTTGAGGAGCTTGCGGATGTTGGGGTGAAAAATGGTGTGGCGGTGCATAAGTCACACCTCATTGGGGATATTGCCTGTACTTCCTGTCACAAAGGACATCAGTCTTCACTGTCATACTGTGCTGCGTGTCATAGTTTTCAGCATAAAATCCCGTATGAAGAGGCTTGGCATTCTGAAGAAATTGATGTTGATCGTGACAGGGCAGAGCAGGAAGCTGCTTTGGTCGCGGGGCCTCGAGAACATACCGATATTGTGGTTGTCGGCTCCGGCGGTGCCGGCCTTGCCGCAGCGGTTGCGGCAAGAGAGCAGGGTGTTTCGGTAATTCTGCTTGAAAAGGAGCCTGTTGGTGGTGGTAATACAAAACTTGCCGCTGGAGGAATGAATGCTGCGGAAACCAAGTCACAAAAGGCAAAGGGAATAAAAGATCATGTTCAAACGATGATCGATGATACCATGAAGGGAGGACGTAATAAGAATAATCCTGACTTGGTTAAAATTCTCGCTGAGAATTCTTCTTCTTCCGTTGACTGGCTTATTGCAATGGGGGCTGATCTTAGTGATGTCGGGCGCATGGGTGGTGCCAGTGTTAATCGAAGCCACAGACCAACAGGTGGTGCCGGTGTTGGTGCCCATGTGGCCCAGGTACTCTGGAATCAGGCAAAGAAATTGGGTGTCACAGTTCGTTTTAACAGCAAGGCAGTACGGTTGGTGAAAAACGAGAGTGGCGATATTGTTGGAGTTCTCGTCCATGGCAAGATTTCAGGATATTATCTACTTGGTGCCGATGCTGTGGTCATGGCTACGGGTGGGTTCTCAAGAAATAATGCACTGGTTGCCCAATATGACCCGAAGCTGAAGGGTTTTAAATCAACGAACCATCCTGGAGCCATAGGTGATGGATTAAAGGTTGCTCAGCAAGCTGGAGTTGCAACCAAAGATCTTCAATATATCCAGGCACATCCCACATATTCTCCTGTCGGTGGTGTGATGGTCACAGAGGCGGTTCGAGGTAATGGGGCTATTTTGGTTAATCGCGAAGGAAATCGTTTTGTCAACGAAATTACCACCCGTGATAAAGCAGCGGCGGCAATTCTCAACCAGAAGGGAGGTTCTGCTTTTCTGGTGTTTGATGATGCGATCCGTAAGAGTCTTAAGAAAATTGAAAGTTATGTGAATCTTGGTTTCGTTTTAGAGAGTTCCACTTTGGCTGGCCTTGCCGAGCAAGCTGGGATTTCCGGCGATCTTGACGCAACCATTACTGCCTATAATAAGGCTCAGAAAGCTGGGAAAGATACGACATTTGAGCGTCCTGATTTGCCTCGTCCTGTGAGTTTACCGCCGTTTTATGCCATTGAGGTGACACCTGCGGTTCACCATACTATGGGGGGCATAGCTATTGATAGCAGAACCCGGGTCAAAGATGTTAACGGACAGATCGTCAACGGACTTTATGCCGCCGGAGAGGCCACAGGTGGAGTGCATGGTCCCAATCGACTTGGCGGTAATGCCATCTCAGATATTGTTACCTTTGGCCGCATTGCTGGACAAGAAGCTGCACAGAGAGCAGTCTTGATGAGGTAATATTCTCTGGAGTCGTTTTTAAGGGCACTTTTTGGTTGTTATGGAAAAGTGCCCTGTCTTTTCATTTCCTTTATCTTTTCTGTCACCCCAGATACTTTTTTGGTATACTCCTGAATCCGTGATGACGGCTTAGAGCCTGATTCTTCATAACGTCTTATTTTCAAGAGAGAAAAAATGAAAAAAGGTCAACATATCAGGCTCACCCAACCGCCCTGCGGGGTGTCCAGAAACAGCACAGCTGCTGTGTTAGTAATATATTGATATAAAAACAAAAAAAATAACAAAAAGTTATTGATATGACCAAAGAATACACAGCCTCACTATAAGCAGGTGAAATAATGTCTTTTCTGAAAAAACCGATGTATCTCTATCTGCTCGTTCTGACAATCTGTTCTACCGGAGGTCTGCAGGTATGGAGAACCTTATTTGATAATTTTGCCGTACACGGCGTTCATCTTGACGGGAGCCATGTTGGAATAATCCAGTCGGTGAGAGAAATCCCCGGCTTTTTGGCATTGTTGGTAGTGTATCTGCTTTTGTTTATCAAGGAACACCGGCTTGCTGCATTTTCAGTTCTGCTTCTGGGGGCTGGCGTTGCCATAACCGGATTTTTCCCAACCTTCAATGGGTTGGTTTTTACAACCCTATTAATGAGTTTCGGGTTTCATTACTTTGAAACAACAAATCAATCCCTGACTCTGCAATATTTTAATCAAAGGGAAGCCCCCGTTGTTATGGGGCGTTTACGAAGTCGGGGTGCTGCATGCAATGTGTGCGTCGGGATCACATTTCTGATAATTGCTCCTTATTTCGACTACAAAGAGATGTATTTGCTTTTTGGAACGTTAATAATTGCTACTGTTCTCTGGACGTTCAGAATCAGGCCCGAGGCAACTGATCTCCCGGCCCAGCATAAGACGATGATTATCAGGAAACGATACTGGATTTTTTATCTGCTCACTTTTCTGGCAGGAGCGCGAAGACAGATCTTCATAGCCTTTGCCGTCTTTCTGCTCGTCAAGAAATTTCATTTTAACGTACAGGAAATTTCTGCATTGTTTCTTTTAAATAACGCTGTCAATTTTTATTTAAGTCCCTTTATTGGCAAATGTATCGTCAGGTTTGGAGAGCGAAATGTGCTGAGCCTTGAGTATGCGGCACTCATTCTTGTTTTTCTCGGGTATGCCGTAGTAGAAACAAAAGCACTTGCAGCCCTGCTCTACATTCTGGATCATATATTTTTCAATTTTGCCATTGCTATAAAAACTTTCTTTCAAAAAGTTGCAGACCCTGAAGACATTGCTCCCAGCATGGCCGTCAGCTTTACAATCAATCATATTGCAGCTGTTTTTCTTCCCGCCCTTGGCGGCCTGTTATGGCTTGTGGATTATCGTATCCCATTTTTCCTTGGTGCATCTCTCAGTCTGATATCCCTGCTTACAGTGCAGGCCATCCCTGGACATCTTAAAAGAATGAAAAAATAGCCCAGCATGAATCCTTGCCGGGCTGCAATCACTGTTTAAAGTATCTGATTGGACATAATTCAATAAATCCAAGGAGAAAAAATCAATGCCTTACAACCATAAAACAAATGTTGTACTCATCGGAATGCCTGGTTCCGGGAAAAGTACTGTTGGTGTCATTCTCGCTAAACTGATAACAAAACGCTACATGGATACCGATATTCTTATCCAGAACCACACCGGAAAATCCCTGCAGGAAATCGTTAATGATGAAGGACATATGAAACTCAGGCAAATTGAAGAAAAGACCCTTCTCTCCGTGGATTGCGAAAATCATATCATAGCCACCGGCGGTAGTGCTGCTTACAGCCACCCGGCGATGGAACACTTACGAGCAAACGGGGTGATAGTTTTTTTAAAAGCGGATCTGGATGCTCTTCGTGCCCGTATTCATAACTATGAAACCCGGGGGCTGGCGAAAAGACCCGATCAAAGTTTTCAGGATCTGTTTGCTGAAAGGGATGTTTTATATAAAAAATACGCTGAAATTATAGTTGATTGCTCCCGCCTTACCCAGGATCAGGTTGCAGAGGAAATAGCGGAGCAGCTGCACAGGTATCAGCACAGCGCAACAATTACTCCACGCGATGAATTGTCTGAAAAACTGACCGTTGCGTGAAAGTAGAACAATTACAAAGACTATTTAACTGAGCTTTCATTTCAGGAATACATTATGAAAATCGCAATATCAGGTTCTACAGGACTCGTTGGGAGCGCTTTGGTTGAATTTTTATTTAACAAGGGATATTCCGTGCAGTGCCTCAGACGCCTGGCGGATGGTGACTCTTTCTGGAACTTTGACAATCTGAACAACTCGGAAAGTCCGCTTGATGTTTTTATTCATCTTGCCGGAGAAAACGTTGCATCGGGACGATGGTCTCCCAGCAGGATGGAAGCAATCCTTCAAAGCCGGATACAAGGCACCAGAAAATTGATAGATTATATTGAAACTCTGCCTGCCAGGCCTCAACTGTTTATTTGCGCTTCCGCTGTCGGTTATTATGGTAGCCGTGGAATTGACGTCTTAACCGAATCCAGCCCGCCAGGATCAGGTTTCCTGGCAGAAGTCTGTAAACAATGGGAGGCAGAGACGAAAAGGCTGACAGCAATGGGGGTACGAGTTGTTAATCTGCGTTTTGGAATGATTCTCAGCCCAAGTGGAGGCGCATTAGGAAAAATGATATTACCATTTAAAATGTTCCTCGGTGGGGTTATAGGAAGCGGCAAACAAAGAATCAGCTGGGTCAGTATAGATGACGTTCAAAGTATTATTGATTTCGTAATAAAAAAAGATTCCATTTCCGGTCCGGTCAACGTCGTCACCCCCCACTCTGTAAATAACAGAGAGCTCACTAAAGCCCTTGGTAAAAGTCTCGGTGTTTTAACCCTTTTTACAGTACCTGCATTTATGGCAAAACTCATCTTTGGCCAAATGGCGGAAGAGATGCTCCTTGCAAGTACAGATGCCAAACCCAAAGTACTGATGAATGCTGGATATGAATTTCTTGACACTGACCTGCAGACAGTCCTCAATAAATACATAAAATAAGCATGTTAATACAGAAAAGTTATAATTATAATAAACAAAATAATTATAACTTTTCCACCACTGTTTGCTGCTGTGAATAGCCCAACATAAAACCGGGTTAGCCCGGTTTTCTCATGGGCAAAGTTTTTCGCAGGCCAAGGCACAAGGCGCTTCGTTGCAGTGAAACACGAAGCGCCTTGTAACGAAGGCTTGCGGAAAAATCGCCCACCCCTGGGGGAGTTTTTTTGTTTCTCCTTGTGAAAAACAGACTGTCTTTCAAGGATTTCTAAAATTCTCAATTAAATCATGCAGTTGAACATAAAACAAAAAACTCATGAGAAATTGGGGCTAGCTGTTCGTTATTCTCCTTACAGCCTCTTCGTAACGAGCTTTTGTTTTATCAATAATCTCCTGCGGCAGTTTTGGTGCAGGCGGATTTTTGTCCCAATCAAGACCGGAAAGATAATCTCTTAAAAACTGTTTATCAAAACTTGGTTGAGATTTTCCTGTTTCATATTTTTCCTCAAGCCAGAAACGGGATGAATCGGGAGTAAGTACCTCATCAATCAAAATGAGTCGTCCATCAACTTCACCAAGTTCAAATTTGGTGTCGGCAATAATAATTCCTTTCGAGCGGGCATACTCAGCTGCTCGTTTATACAGTTTCAAGCTGATCTCTGCAATTTGAGCAGCTTTTTCCCTGCCCACAATTTCCTCCATTCGCTCAATAGAAATATTTTCATCATGGTCTCCAAGCTCAGCTTTGGTAGATGGAGTAAAAAGAGGTACAGGAAACTGCTCAGACTCCTGCATGTTCTCAGGTAGTTGAAAACCGCAAACAATGTTGTCCTGCTGATATGCTTTCCAGAAAGAACCGGAAATATAGCCCCGAACAATACATTCAATGGGGAGCGGCTTGCTCTTTTTCACCAGCATAGAGCGTCCCTGCAATATATCCTTGTGCGGATGACATAATTCAGGAAACTCATCAACATTTGCGCTGAGCAGATGATTTTCCACAATATCCCCGAGAAGATCAAACCAGAACAGGGAAAGCTGTGTCAAAACAGCACCCTTTCCGGGAACAGGATCGTCCATAACAACATCATATGCAGAAATACGATCGGAAGCGACCATAAGCAGTTTGTCGTCATGGCCTGGAATTTCGTACATGTCACGAACCTTTCCCCGGTGAACAAGGACAAGACCCTTTAAATCAGTTACAGTAACGGGAGAGCTCATCGTTTTTCTACCTCCTGCTGGCTTTGCCAGTTTTTTGTATATAGTGTTTCGGATATTTGTTACACGCTGTGTTCTCGTACTCTGTCAATTGCGCTGTTAAAGAACCAATCACAATTTTCGAATTGATTTTCACGGGCACTCGGCATTCATCATGAGTATACCAGATAATGGTATCCCCCTGCTTGTCGTATAAGCCCTTAAAATTCATTATAGGCATGATAAGCATGGTATCTACATCACCAATAACTGTATTTTCCAGATGCTCTTCTTTTCGCGGGTAAACAGAAACCTTTGTGACTTTTTTGTCTGCAAATGTTGGCACAAGAAAGGGTTTATCCAGTTCAAATTCCATTAATCTGCTGTTTAAAAAAGCAGAAAACTCGTTATTGGCATCTCCGTCAAACACATACTTTATTTCAGGATCCTCGTTTTTGCGATAGATGATCTCTCCCTTTGCCTGATCAAAAAACATGACTCGATGAGCCTCGTACTTCTTGCCTTCCTTCTGCCACATCTCATAGTAGTAAGGAAGTCGTTTATGACCGCGAACAAGGGTAAGATATCTGTCATTTATAGGATAAAACCAGTGAACAGCACCACCTTTAGTTGTCACATGGACTTCTATGCTGTAACTCTCCTCACTGTCTGCAGCCGAAGAAACGGTGAGGCGGACTTCTCCAATTTTTATCCCGCCGCTCCAGAAGACATCGTACTTAAAAAACTCGTCGCCAGAGTAGCCGATGGGAAGAAGCTCTTCGAGGATAGTACCGGCAGGAGGTGTGGCTTCAGTATCTGTCCCTTGAGCCATAGCATCAGGACAGAAAAAAACTACAGACAGCAGAAAAAAAAACGTATACAAAAAAGAAATCATTTCAAGGAAGTCCTCAAGCAGTTAACAGGGAAAGCCAGGTTGCAGCCAAAAGGGTTACACTAACCAGGCCGTTCAGAGAAAAAAAAGATGTGTGAATCTCCGAAAGATCATCGGGTTGCACAAGTCTGTATTGCTTCCAGAGAGCCCCGGCTGCTAAAAGAACTCCGACGTAAAAGACAAAATTCAATTCCTCCTGAACCCCGGTCAGGACAAAAGAAGCCAGAGCGATAAAATGGAAAAAGGATGCAAGTTTGAAAGCGCCCCGTTTGCCAAGTTGTGACGGAACTGAAAACAGTCCGGCATCTTTATCAAACTCTGTATCAAGACAGGCATAAACGATATCAAAACCCGCAACCCAGAAAACAACCCCAAGTGAAAGAATAAAAGGATATCCCTCAAGTGTGCCTGTCACAGCAATCCAACCGCCAAGAGGTGAAAAGGCAATGGCAAAACCAAGTACAACATGGCACAGAGAGGTAAATCTCTTGGTCAGGGAATAAAAAAGGGCTAATCCAAGCGCAAAGGGAGACAGATACAAAGTTAATGAGTTTAAAAAAAGGCAGGCTGCAAAGAACAGTATTGCTGAAATAAAAACCAGCAACCATGCCTCTGCCATGGAAACCAGTCCGGCAGGAATTGCTCTTGCTGCCGTTCTGGGGTTTGCCTTGTCAAATTTATAGTCAACAATACGATTAAATCCCATGGCACAGGTTCTTGCACCAACCATTGCCAAGACAATAAGGAGTACAGTTTCAGGAGCAGGCACCCCTTTTGCCGCTAAAAAAGCCCCGGTAAAGGCAAAGGGAAGAGCAAGGATGGTTAGCTTGAACTGTACCATCTCCAGCAGAATTTTAATTTTGCCCGCAATTATATTTCCGTTTCCCATCTCTTCCTGCCGGGAATATTGATCCCGATCTGATCAGCAAGACGCCAGACATAGGTTTGCACGGCTTCCTCAATGGACTTTGGCCTCAAATAGTAACTGGGCATGACAGGACAAATAACCCCTCCGGCATCATGGACACTTAGCATGTTGGTTAAATGCGTTCTGTTAAAGGGAGTCTCACGCACCGCAAATACGATTTTCCGACGTTCCTTAAGCATAACATCGGCAGCACGGTGTATCAGATTGACAGACATTCCTGCAGCCACTGCGGCCAGAGACCCCATAGTGCAGGGCAGGAGCACCATGGACTCGTAATTACTGGACCCGGAGGCTGGAGCAGCGCCAATATCCAGACAACTAAACCAGTGAGAGACTGCCGGTAATTCTTCAGGAGTGAGATTCAGTTCCATTTGCAGGACTTTTCGACCAGCATCAGAACAAATGCCGTGTACGATGTATTCTGTCTCTGCCAACGCATTCAGAAATGGCTGTAAAAAACACATTCCCGTTGCCCCGGTCACCCCCACCAGAATTTTTTTTGCACCACAAGTATTCATATAAAGAATCAGCTCAGTTTTTACTTGCCCCAATCAACAAAAATTTTAAAAGGCAGTGCCTTTTTCATAAAAAACAAAAAACCGGGTATAAAACCCGGCTTGCCAATATTTCAAATGACCTGTCAATCAATAAAAAATTTCAGCTTTTCACGACGGCTGGAATGGCGCAGTCTGTTAAGTGCTTTTTTTTCGATTTGCCGGATACGCTCCCTGGAGACATTGAATAGCTTTCCAATTTCCTCCAGAGTGTACTCCGCTTTTTCCCCGATACCAAACCTGAGGCGAATGATCTTTTCCTCACGTTCACTAAGAGTCTGCAATATATCATTAACTCTACCGGAGAGTTCTCTCGTTTGAACTGCATCATAAGGCGACTGAGACTCGGCATTTTCCAGGAAATCACCCAGAGTTGAATCATCATCCCCCACAGGAGTTTCAAGGGAAATAGGTTCTCTTGAGGCCTCAAGGATAGAAAGAATTTTATCCATTGGCAAGCTCGTTGCCTTCGATATTTCCAAAGGAGTGGGCTCACGTCCAAGTTCTTTAAAAAGTGCATAGAACGCCTTGAAGAACTGACTCCTGAGTTCAAGAAAATGTACTGGCAGTCTGATGGTTCTTGTTTTATCAAGAATAGCACGGGTAATGGCCTGCCGTATCCACCAGCTTGCATAGGTGGAAAATTTATTTCCTTTTGTGTAATCGAAACGAAAAACAGCCCTCATCAAACCGAGATTTCCTTCCTGAATAAGATCAGCAAGGCTAAGCCCCTGGTGCATGTACCTCTTTGCAATAGAAACAACAAGACGAAGATTCGCCCGAATCATCGTGTCTTTTGCCACTTCGATAGAGCGGCTATACGCTTCCAGCTTGGCCTGTAACTCAAAAAGTTCTCGTACGTCGGAGTGTTTTTTTGCCGCGCTGATAATATTGTAGCGCATGAAGTTAAGCTGCTGTTTCTTGGGTTTGAGAGTCGGATCTCTTTTCTCCCACAAATCAATACGCTCTTTTAAAAGCTGCAACTCCAGGACACCGGACTCATCTTCTCTAATGGCTGTGATGATAGCTTCAAAGCCCTGACGAATCGTTTTACTGTATTTGGCTTCCTCCTCAGGGGTCAGTAAGTCAAAGCGTCCCATCTCCCTTAGGTAGGTCGTTGTCGTCTCTTCGGCTTCATGGGCATCCTCATCAGCAGCGACAACCTCTTCTTTCACAGCCTCTGGAGAAGAATCACCTTTTTCCCATATTTCACCAGAAAGTGTTCGCTTTTCTCCACTCTTTTCGACTGTAACAATCTCAATTGAGTGTGCCCCAAGAAAGTTAAAAATTGACTCAATTTCACCTGGGTCTTTAATCTCATCGGGTAACAGCTCGTTTAGATCATCAAAGCTGATACATCCCTCTTCTTTCCCTGCTTTTAAAAGATTTTCCTTGAGTTCAGGCAGCACCAGAAAACCACTCCATAATATATTTTAAAAGATACCGGTAATATTCCCGTCCAGAATACAACGGCATACTGAAAAAGACTAAAGGCCACAAGATTTGGACTTAGCAAAAAAAAAGGCTGACCAACACAACATGATCAGCTAATTCCAAAGCCACAACCCCCCACCATTACCTCATAACCTGTAAAAAGGCAAACACTTATCGAAAACGACGTTATTATTTTTCCAGTTTGCAACGCAGATATATTATAGCACCGAATTGATCACTTTCAAGGGATGCCCGTTTTTTTCAAATTTTAAGCATGGGAAATGGTGATTACCATTTATAAAAAACATCTTTGAGATCAAGAAAGAGAAGATAAAACAAAGCCCCGCAACCAGTACGTGATGATTGCGGGACTAAAAAGATCCTTTTACTGAGTCAGAGGCTCACCAAAAGGATTAAGGCGGCTTGCGGCAGCTACGTCAACGGTTACGTAAAAATTTGCTACTGTTGAGCCAATGGCATTTTTTGAAAGCACAACCATACAAGTCTTATTGGGCTTGGTAAAAGCGAGCATTACATTATTATAATAGGCCTCACCGACCATTTTCCATTTATGGTTTCTCATCGATGCAACAATATAGTCTCTCAGGGAAGTTATTTCCACCCGACCTTCAAAGACATGAACACCACCCTGAAAAGAGTCGGTTCTCATAGCCATACTTTCTTTGGTAACCAAAGCCATATCCAACGGTAACTCGATATCACCATAACTTTCAACCATTGTGGTGACCGGAGCAAGTTCATCATTTTGCACGGGTTGCCCAACATTTCCTTTACTCATTATGTTGCAACCACTGCCCATGGAAAGAACCATACATAATGACAACAACATCCCAACTCTTTTAACTGCCAATGAAATTTGCATAATAGCCGCTCCTTAAAAAAATAATAATACTGCGAGAATCACAACATGAGGTTAAAATACTTTTTACCCGCCATAACAAACCGATCCATTATTGAAAAAATGTGTCAATAAATCAAGAATAAACCTCTATCTTAACAAACATCCGCCTCGTGGAGTCAAAATATACAATGAAAAATATAAAAATTAACACCCTGCCCATTCGGTTAGGTCAATTTCTGAAACTCGCAGATCTCGTCCAGGACGGGGTTGAGGCAAAGATTCGAATCCAGGAGGGAGAAGTCAAGGTTAATGGCGAGATAGATACCAGGCGTGGTCATCAGCTGGCAGATGGGGATGTTGTATGTTACCAGGGGCAAGAATACAGAGTTAAATTTTCGTTGTAACAAGTACAACTGTTTGCTTTTAA
>PDWJ01005104.1_pt1 | contig 11767 bp, 2 predicted proteins | sample 1430881 | NCBI WGS metagenome assembly PDWJ01 (sample SAMN01162460, study PRJNA174530) | Oral metagenome, whole genome shotgun sequencing project. | biome: Marine environment; feature: Marine mammal; material: Swab sample of the gingival sulcus; isolation source: swab sample of gingival sulcus... | reverse complement strand
CTGGTGGCATAGAGGGCGTTGATGGTCATCAGCAGCGGGAACATCGTTGCCGCCACAGCGGTATGGGCCATCAGATGGGTAAGGGCGGCGGTCATCACAAAGCAGCCCAGATAGATCATCGAAGTCTTTTCACCGACAATCGACAGCATCTTATAGGCGATACGTTTGGTAAGACCTGTCTTGGTAAAGACCATGCCAAAGACAATGGAACCAAAGATAAACAGCACCGACGGGTCCATAAAATCCTTAAAGGCAACTTTCGGGTCGCGAATCAGAAAAAGCGCCTGCAGGGTGCCGATGGCAAGGCTGGTAACACCAATCGGTACTACTTCAAACACCCACCAGATCGCGGCAAGCAGAAAGACGGCAATGGCACCCTTTGCCTGTGGACTCAGTATAAAATGTTTACCTGTTGGATCAATGGCATCCGACAGCGGCGGACAGTAATAGACAACAAGAAAAGCAGCGATACCAAGCAGGATAAAAAACCAGCGCCGCCAGTCAATCCCGGCCTCTGGTGCTGTCATTGTTGCGGTTGTATTCATCAGGGTCTCCGTTATATTCTTTATTTTTCCCGGGCAGGCAGGGCACAGATTACCCCGTTATCGCAGAATGGTTATTCTGCCATCAGAGAAGACGGGGTATCCGGCAGTCTGGCTCAGTTCCGGGTTCTATTCTTTGTTATGATTGAAGGCTATCTGGTTCAGCCATGTTACCAGCTTTTACTTTTAAGGATATGCTGAACCTCCTGTTCCGTAGTCGGTGGCGCCGTTTTTCATCGCCTCAATACCGCTTTTTACCGAGGACTGCCCGGTAAGCATGATCACCTCCATATCGGGGCGCTGCTCCTTTATCTGGCGCAGGGTCTCAATGCCGTCGATGCCGGGCATGGCAAGATCGACCACCGCAACATCGATGGAGCGGTCTGCAGCAATCTCTACCGCCTCTTCGCCGGTGGTAACGGTGATAACGGTAAGCCCCCTTGTCTCCATGCGCTGGGAGAGCAGCTCAATAAAATCGGCTTCATCATCGACCAGCAGCACCTTGGTTGCGAGTTGGGTTTCCATATCTTTCTCCATACTGTTGTTATGCGATGCCTTTCAGGCGCTTTGCTGCCACCTGGGCATATGCGTTATCAATCACCGCGGTTAACTCCTTTATATCGACCGGTTTGCGCAGCCAGGCAAAGGCGCCCTCGTCCATACAGGTTGCGCGGTCACTGTCGGAACCATGGCCGGTCAGGATAATAACCTCAATTTCAGGATGCGCCTTTTTCACCTCTTTTAACACCTCAACCCCTTCCATCCCCGGCATTTTCAGATCAAGCACCATAACATCCGGGGTCTCTGTCTTAAGGCAGTCAAGTGCCTGCTGTCCATCAAAAACCGGATGGCTGCCATACTGGCGGGTGATCAGGCGTTCAGAAAGGGTCTGTATAAACTCCTTTTCATCATCAACCAGCAGTACCTTTGGCGGCGGGGCGAATTCCGGATCGGGCAGGATGGAGACGGCCATATCCGCGCTGGCAATAACATTGATCTCCCTGCTGCTGTCAATCTCCCTGACCATATTGCGGATCTTGTCGGCAAGGGCGGTAAAGTTAAAGGAGGATTGATTTATCTTGATGGTGATCTCCTCTTTTTCGCAGAGAACCTTTGTGGTATAGCCCTGTGCGGCCAGCGCTTGTTCGATCTTTGCCGTTAAAAGGAAATTTTCTGCCGCTGCTCTTGAGGTTTTATTTGGCAGTATAGCCGGTTTGCGATACTGTTCAAGAATGCTCCGTTCTATTTCGCGAACAGGCAGGGCATGGGCATTGATACGGATATCGTAGAGAGTGGGATTCTGGATCGAATCAAGGCCAAGCAGCTGAACAAAATCGTCAGCTTTTTTATCGTGGGCTGCAATCATTTTCGCCGCTTTTTTTTCGGCAATTCCAGCCGCGATCGCCCGCTGCATACGTCCTGCCTTATTATCAAAAATACCCACCCGAAGGATATGGCCGATATCAGGGCTGACCAGCAGCGCTGAAAGTCCGCAGATAATCACCTTATCAGCCATAATCTGTTCGGCAACAATAAGTTTTAACTTACTGAGAGTCCTCTCCTTTTCAAGAGTAAAGGTATTAAATACCGATCTGGGGCCAAAGGCTGCCCGTTCCGCTTTATCTCGTTCCATATTGAAACGATCGGCAAGCATATCCAGCAGTTCCTTATCGGCAAGCAGGGTATATCCCGTTGCTGTAACCAGATCTTTTTTCAGCTCTTCTTCAAAGGTGAAGTTGTTATAAAACAGAGTGATTGATGACATATACACCTCCTTGAACGGGTTAAGAACACAGTGATATATGCTGTGCTATCATTATGGGCAGCGGCAGCGGTTATATCTCTTTTTATTGCCTTTGCTGGTTGTTATGCATAAAAAGTACCGAAAACAGATCTGGCGCCATTTTTTATTGAAGGAAGTAGTAATATTCTGTTTTATCGTTTTTTTTCTGTTTATCTGCCATTGTTATGGAAACACTATAAGAAGGTCTTTTGTAATAGGCGTTTTATATTGAAACATTTTTGTCGTAAAGGGATAATATGAAACGTTCTTTTTATGAAACATTAAATAGAGAACAAAGCAAGAAAAGAGTAATATATTAGCGTCCTCCGGCATTATAAAAGTATCTGAAAATTTATAATCGGTCTTCCCGGAGTGGTGTTCTTTGCCGGTTTGATTGTTAGCAGCCTGTCTAACCAGTTGAATTATTTTTAGATATTATTATAAGATTTCTTGTCTGGTTGTGGTGGATATTTGTGCTTTTTTTAATGCAAAACTTCTTTATTTACTTTAGATTCTGTAAGTTCTAACCGAATAACACTACAGTGAATATGCTTTTGGGGCAGGATAGATATATTGCCGCAATAGAAAAACAGAGAAACAAACAGTAATAAAGAGAGCTTTGTACAGGCTTAACCATTTGTTTTCAAAAAATATCTTTTGACAGAAAGTCTAAAACGGAAAAAGTGCCATGAACAGGATCTATAAAGTTATCTGGTCGAAAATAAAGCAGTCCTTTGTGGTTGTTTCCGAATGCTCAAAAACACAGGGTAAAGGTACTGTGCATGATGATCGTTCTGGCAGCTCAGCGCTATCTGGTATTAAAAAGGGAGTTATTGCTGCAGTTATTCTGCTTGCGTTTGGCGGTCAGGCATTTGCGGAGAAGGTTTATGTCCATGTTAATACTGGTGATACTTCTCAGGGTGCTGGCAATTCGGCCACCAATGAGGGAGAGCCTGATGAAAAGGGCGGAGCTCAGGGAGACTACTCTATAGCCATTGGTCTGGGCACAGCCACACCCGTAGCGGGAGAAAGCAGTATTGCTATTGGTAAGGACTCGGGCAGCCATCTTGATACATCCTATAATAATCGCAATATTGCTATTGGCGAAAAAACGGGATGGAAAAACAGGGCGCAAAGTGGTGTTGCTATTGGTACTGGTGCCGGTCAACATGTAAACACTGGCGATAACAGTGTCTCTTTAGGTTCTAATGCCGGTAGTTATGTTGTTGGCGGAACTAATGTTTCTATAGGTAAAAGAGCCGGAAATACACTGGTCGGAGAGGATAATGTTGCCATTGGCAGCTATTCCGGTAAAGATATCTTTGGAGGTTCTAATATCTCTCTGGGTTCTGAGGCAGGGGTGAATTTTGGCGAGGGAAGTTTATTAATTTTTGATCATTATCCTGATGCTCAGAATGTTAAAGCTGCAGATAACAATATCTCCATAGGTAAAAAGGCCAATAACTTTGCCGGTGGTCATAGTCTGAAAACCAGTAATAATATCGCGATGGGGCTTGAAAGCAAGGCCTCGGGTAAACCCGGGATCAGCGGGTCTGGTCAATCCATCGCCATAGGCACTAAAGCTCTGGCGGAGTTTTTTAATGCCACCGCGTTGGGAACTGAAGCACAGGCAACAGCAGAGAGTGCGGTTGCAATTGGTAAAAATGCTCAGGGCAAAGGTGTTTTCTCAATATCTATTGGACAGGATTCTCAGGCAACCGAAGATAGTTCTGTGGCCCTGGGTTCAGGCACAAATGCTCAAGGAGAATATACCATAGCTTTGGGTAACAATGCTCAGGCAGTCGGAGAGAGTGCAGTAGCAATGGGTTCGGGTTCACATGCTACAGCATATGGAGCTACAGCTTTAGGTAACGATGCCCATGCAGTACATAATAATTCGGTTGCGCTGGGGAAAAATGCCAGGACCAAAGACTATGCCTCGGTTGCCAGCGCAGAAATCGACGGCATCACTTATGATAATTTTGCCGGTGCAGATACGGTAACAGGTGTTGTTTCGGTAGGTAATACAGATCCTGCAAAAAAGAATACAAAGCAGATAGTTAATGTTGCTCCGGGTGCCATTGACGAAAACTCAACTGATGCAATTAATGGCAGCCAGTTATTTGCTGTTGCCAATAAACTTACCGATAATATTAAGGAATCCTCGCAAACCTATTTTCATTTTAACGATCCAGGGATGACGCAAAAGATAGGTGATGTCCTGGCTAATAAAGGCAGTGTTACGGATACAGCCGGTGCAACAGGAAGCTATTCGGTTACTGCCGGGGTAGGTGCCAAGGCGACAGGGGAAGGTGGGATTGCGATAGGTTATAAGGCAAAAGCTACTGGAACAGGAGCTGTGGCTATTGGTGGAGGAGGTTCCAATATTGCGAGTGGAAGAGGCTCGGCAGCAATAGGAGGGGAGAAGGTTCAGGCCTTAGGAGATAACTCGATAGCCATGGGGAAGTCCACAAAAGCTGGAGGGATTAATTCAACAGCCATGGGAAGTGCTACAAAGGCTGAGGGGGTTAACTCGGTAACCATGGGGTATTCGACAACGGCTAAAGGAGGTAACTCAATAGCTATTGGAAGTTCCACAATGGCTGAAGGGATGAACTCGGCAGCAATGGGGGGAGAGACAACGGCTAAAGGAGATAACTCAATAGCGATGGGATATAAGTCTGAGGCTATAGGAGCAGGCTCTTTAGCAACCGGAGGTAGCGATAAACTGGGTGCAGAGAAAGCTGGCGGAAAAGCTTATACCGATGGCAGTATGGCATTGGGAACGGGCACCGTTGCCGGTACTGATGGCGGTACAGAGCAGGCTGTTGCTATTGGTTATGATGCTCAGGCAACCGCCAATAACTCGCTGGCCATCGGTTTTGATGCCATTGCAGAACGGGACAATGCCGTAGCAATAGGTATAGATTCGGATGCTAAGGGTGATTCTGCGTTGGCTTTGGGGAATAATGCCAAGGCACTTCAGGATTCAACCATAGTCCTGGGCAAAAACGCTCTGGCAACGGAACAGAGTGTTGGTGGAGTGGCAATTGGTTCAGGGGCAAATTCGAACGGCGTCTCTGCTCTGGCTCTGGGTAATGGGGCTTGGGCAGTGAAGGATAATGCCGTAGCCTTGGGTAATGCTGCCAAGGCAGATGGCACCAGTGCTGTTGCAATGGGTTCGGGATCACTTGCTGAACAGGAGTATACCGTAGCTTTGGGCAATGATGCCAGGGCAACAGTAGAAGGCGCGGTGGCGATTGGTAAGGGTACCAGCGCAATACATGTAAATTCAGTTGCACTGGGACGAGATGCAAAGACTAAAGATTATGCCTCGGTTGCCAGCGCAGAAATCAATGGTATCACCTATAATAATTTTGCCGGGGCAGATACGGTAAATGGTGTTGTTTCGGTAGGCAATACAGATCCTGCAAAAAAGAACACAAAACAGATCGTTAATGTGGCTCCCGGTGCGATTACTGCAACGTCAACCGATGCGATTAATGGCAGCCAGTTATTTGCTGTTGCCAAGGATCTGCAGGACGTCTCGCAGACCTATTTTCATTTTAATAAACCTGGTATGGATCAGGGTGAGGGTAATGCAACGACTAATCTGGGCCGTGTTACGGATAAGGCTGGTGCAACAGGAGAATATTCCATTACCGCCGGGGTAGAAGCCAAAGCGACAGGGAGAGGTGGAATTGCGATAGGATATGCCGCAGAAGCTGCCGGAGAACGAGCTGTAGTTATTGGTGGAGCGGGTACCAATACCGCGAGCGGAACTAACTCTGTAGCGATGGGGGCAGGTACAACTGCTGAAGGACAGTTTTCCACCGCAATGGGGAGTGGCACAATAGCTGGAAAAGATTATGCAACGGCGTTGGGTGGCGGCACAAAAGCTTTAGGAGAATACTCCACTGCAATAGGTAGACTCTCAGAGGCTCGAGGCAATCAATCCATAGCAATGGGTAATGAAGCAAAGGCTATTGGTAATAACTCCTTGGCAACAGGAACTCAGACAGAAGCCAGAGGTGATTATTCCACGGCAATGGGTGCTGGCACAACAGCTGAAGGGGACTACTCAACAGCGATGGGGCTTGGCTCAACAGCTAAAGGGGACTACTCAACAGCCATGGGGTATAAATCCAAGGCTATTGGCCAGGACTCTCTGGCAACTCAGGGTGGAACTGCATATACGAGTAATTCTATTGCCATTGGCGAAGGGACTGTAGCAGGCAAGGAGGATGGCGGTCAAACATCGGTTGCCATAGGGTATAATTCACAGGCAACTGCATATGATTCACTGGCAATTGGTTTTAATGCCATAGCAAAAAATCCTAACTCGGTAGCATTAGGTCAAGGGGCTGAAACAAAGACATTTGACCGAATTACCAATATAACAATTGATGGTGTTACCTATGGCAATTTTACCGGTGCAGATACAGTAAATGGCGTTGTATCGGTAGGTAAGAAAGGGGCTGAAAAACAGATCGTTAATGTCGCTCCGGGTGCTGTTACAGCAACATCAACCGATGCGATTAACGGCAGCCAGTTATTTGCTGTGGCGGATAAGCTTACTGATAATATTCAGGAAGTCTCGCAAACCTTTTTCCACTTCAATAAACCTGGTATGGCTCAGGGAGACGGTGATGCTGCGACTAATCTGGGCAGTATTACGGATAAAGCTGGTGCAACTGGAGAATATGCAATAGCTGCCGGTATTAACGCAGCCGCCAGTGGAATAAAATCAGTGGCTATCGGTTTAGATGCAACAGCTTCCGCAGGCTCTGCTATAGCCCTGGGCGATGCCGCAGAAGCTGTAGAAGATAATGCTATAGCTTTGGGTAATGCTGCCAATGCAAAAAAAGAGAGTGCCGTTGCCATAGGAGCTGAAGCAAAAGCAGAAGGGGTTAACTCAGTTGCCATAGGATATGGCGTAACAACTGAGGGGCAAGAAGCTATCGGTATTGGAGTAGGGAAAGCTGGTGAGGTGAAAGGCAAGGGTTCGTTAGCAATGGGCAGCGGCGCAAAAACCAAAGAGGAATATTCTATCGCAATTGGCAGGCAGGCAGAAGCTTTGGAGGGGCATTCAACTGCGATCGGCATTGACGCAAAAGCTGAAAAATTTGGCTCAACCGCAATAGGGGAAGGTGCAGAAGCTTCACAGATATATTCAACGGCAATAGGGATTAAAGCAAAGGCTTCGGGGGATAGCTCAACCGCAATGGGGCGTGAGACAGAAGCTTCAGGGATTAGCTCGATTGCAATGGGGTATAAATCCAAGGCCATAGGGGTCGGTTCTTTAGCAACTGGAGGTAGTGCAGAAACGGGTGCTGAAAAAGCTGGCGGTATAGCTTATACCGCTGGCAGTATGGCCTTGGGAGCGGGCACTGTTGCCGGTACTGATGGCGGTGCGGAGCAGGCTGTTGCCATTGGTTATAGCGCTCAGGCAACTGCCAATAATTCGCTGGCAATTGGTTTTAATGCCAGAGCAACAGATGAAAATTCTGTTGCTCTGGGTGAACAGGCTGAAACAAAGGCGTTTACTCCGGTTGCCAACGCAACTATTAATGGTGTTACTTATGATGGTTTTGCCGGCACCGCAAACGGCGTTGTATCGGTAGGTAAGGCAGGGTTCGAAAAACAGATTGTTAATGTTGCTCCGGGTGCTGTTGATGAAAATTCAACCGATGCGATTAACGGCAGCCAGTTATTTGCTGTGGCGAATAAACTTACCGATAATATTAAGGAATCCTCACAAACCTATTTTCATTTTAATGATCCAGATATAACTCAGGGGGATGGTAATGCTGCGACTAATCTGGGCAGTGTTACAGATAAGGCCGGTGCAACAGGAGATTATTCGATTACAGCTGGGGTAAATGCCAAAGCGGGACAAGAGGGCGGAATTGCGATAGGGCATAATGCAGAAGCTGCCGGACTACAAGCTGTTGTTATTGGTGGAGAGGGCTCTAATACTGCAACTGGAACTAACTCTGTGGCAATGGGGAATAGTACAACCGCTTCTGGGAGCCACTCTACGGCAATGGGGAATAGTACAACCGCTTCCGGGAGCCACTCTACGGCAATGGGGAATAATACAACTGCTTCAGGGAATAACTCGGTAGCTATGGGGAGCGGGACATTGGCCGAGGGGGGTAGTTCCCTGGCAACAGGAGAAGGGACAAAAGCTTTAGGGCCCTTTTCCACGGCAATGGGAAAAGGCACAACCGCTTCAGGCTACTATTCAACAGCGTTGGGTGAGGGCACAACCGCTTCAGGTTACCATTCAACAGCGTTAGGTGAAGGCACAACCGCTTCAGGGAATCTCTCTGTGGCAATGGGGAAAGATACAACTGCTTCCGGGAGTCACTCTGTGGCAATGGGGAAAGATACAACTGCTTCTGGGAGTCACTCCACGGCAATGGGGAATAATACAATGGCTTCAGGAGATAACTCTGTGGCTATGGGGGATGGGGCACTGGCTGAAGGCACTAATTCCCTGGCAACTCAAGGGGGGAAAGCATATACAAATAACTCCGTTGCCATTGGTACCGGAACTGTTGCTGGAGAAACTGGCGGCAATCAAAAAACAGTTGCCATAGGCTATAATTCGCAGGCAACTGCCAATAACTCACTGGCAATTGGTTTTAATGCCAGTGCAACAGATGAAAATTCGATTGCTCTGGGTGAACAGGCTGAAACAAAGGCATTTACTCAGGTTACCACCGCAACCGTTAATGGTGTCACTTATGGCAATTTTGCAGGCACCACAAACGGTGTTGTATCGGTAGGTAAGGCAGGAGCTGAAAAGCAGATTGTTAATGTTGCTCCGGGTGCTATTGCCGAAGATTCAACCGATGCAATTAACGGCAGCCAGTTATTTGCTGTTGCCAATAAACTTACCGATAATATTAAGGAATCCTCACAAACCTATTTCCATTTTAATAAGCCTGGTATGGCTCAGGGAGCAGGCGATGAGGATACCAATCTGGGGAGTGTTACAGATAAGGCTGGTGCAACAGGAAACTATGCGGTTACTGCCGGGGTAAATGCCAAAGCGGGACAAGAAGGTGGAATTGCGATAGGGCATAATGCAGAAGCTGCCGGACGACGAGCTGTTGTCATTGGTGGAGGAGGTTCTAATACTGCGACTGGGGTTAGTTCTGTGGCAATGGGGAAAGATACGACTGCTTCTGGCCACTACTCAACAGCGTTGGGTGAAGGCACAACCGCTTCAGGGGCTAACTCTATAGCTATGGGGAACGGGGCAAAGGCTGAGGGAAACAATTCCCTGGCGACAGGGAACGGTACAGAAGCTTCCGGGCATTATTCCACGGCAATGGGGAAAGATACGACTGCTTCTGGCCACTACTCAACAGCGTTGGGTGAAGGCACAACCGCTTCAGGGAATCACTCTACGGCAATGGGGAAAAATACAACCGCTTCAAACAATTACTCAACAGCGTTGGGTGAAAGAACAACCGCTTCAGGGAATCACGCCGTGGCTATGGGGAACAGGGCACTGGCTGAAGGCAACAACTCCCTGGCAACCCAGGGGGGGAAAGCATATACAAATAACTCTATTGCCATTGGCACCGGAACTGTTGCTGGAGAAACTGGCGGCAATCAAAAAACAGTTGCCATAGGCTATAATTCGCAGGCAACTGCCAATAACTCGCTGGCAGTTGGTTTTGCTGCCATGGCAGCACATGTAAATTCGGTTGCTCTGGGACAAGGCGCACAGACCAAAGATTCTTTACAGATTGATGCCGCAACAGTCGGCGGAATAACGTATAGCGGTTTTGCAGGCACCGCAAATGGTGTTGTATCAGTAGGTAAGGCAGGGTTCGAAAAACAGATCGTTAATGTTGCTCCGGGTGCTGTTGATGAAAATTCAACCGATGCAATTAACGGCAGCCAGTTATTTGCTGTTGCCAATAAACTTTCCGATAATATTAAGGAATCTTCACAAACCTATTTCCACTTTAATAAGCCTGGTATGGTTCAGGGAGCAGGCGATGAGGATACCAATCTGGGGAGTGTTACAGATAAGGCTGGTGCAACAGGAAATTATTCGGTTACTGCCGGGGTAAATGCCAAAGCGGGACAAGAAGGCGGAATTGCGATAGGGCATAATGCAAAAGCTGCCGGACTACAAGCTGTTGTTATTGGTGGAGAAGGCTCTAATACTGCAACAGGGACTAACTCATTGGCAACGGGCTATAACACAACTGCTTCGGGAATATATTCCACAGCAACGGGCTATGAGACAATCGCTTCAGGTGATTTTTCTATAACAATGGGCAGAGAGTCAGAAGCTTCAGGAGAGGTATCTATAGCAACGGGCTATAATACAACCGCCTCGGGAGGTACATCCACAGCAATGGGAAATAGTACAAAAGCCTTGGCAAATCTTTCCACAGCAATGGGTCACGGCACAACCGCTTCAGGAAAAGCTTCCACCGCACTGGGTAACAAGACAGAAGCTTCAGGAGATGTATCTATAGCAATGGGTCACAGTACAGTTGCCTCAGGAAGTACATCCACAGCAATGGGTCATAGTACAGTTGCCTCAGGTAATGAATCTACAGCAATGGGTAACGGGTCAACTGCCTCAGGGGCTGCTTCTACCGCAATGGGGTATAAGACAACCGCCTCGGGTGATTTATCCACAGCAATGGGTAATGGATCAACTGCCTCAGGAGTTGCTTCTACCGCAATGGGGGCTGGCTCACAGGCTGAAGGGGATAATTCATTAGCCACTCAAGGTGGGATTGCTCATACGGCCAGCTCAATTGCGATAGGTGGTGGAACTGTTGCCGGGGTAGATGGAGAGGATCAAAAAGCCGTTGCTATTGGTTACGGCTCTAAAGCAACCGCCGATCAATCACTGGCTATCGGTTTTGATACCAAAGCAAGCCATGCCAATTCTGTGGCCCTGGGTCAAGGCGCTGAAACCAAAGCCCCTAACCAGATAGATGATGCCAGTGTTGGCGGGATAAGTTATGGTGTTTTCGCCGGTACGGCAAATGGTGTTGTTTCAATAGGTAAGGGAGGAGCAGAAAAACAGATTGTTAATGTCGCTCCGGGTATTATTGACAAAAATTCAACCGATGCGATTAACGGTAGTCAGTTATTTGCCACTCAGACCGTTATCGGCAACATGGCTAACAGTGTAACAACTGTGCTGGGTGGTGATGCGGCACTGGCTGCCGATGGTGCTATCTCTATGAGCGATATCGGCGGCACCGGCAAAGATACTATCCATGAAGCCATTAAATCTGTTAATACCTCTGCCAATGCCGGTTTTACCATTAGCGGGGCCAGCCCGACTCCTGCGGCTGTTGATGCGCAGATTCAGCCAGGTGAAACATTGACGATAACAGGTGCTGCTGCCAATACGGATTTTACCCAATCTGATGCCGGTAAAAATATCTAT
>PDWJ01004723.1_pt1 | contig 11772 bp, 11 predicted proteins | sample 1430881 | NCBI WGS metagenome assembly PDWJ01 (sample SAMN01162460, study PRJNA174530) | Oral metagenome, whole genome shotgun sequencing project. | biome: Marine environment; feature: Marine mammal; material: Swab sample of the gingival sulcus; isolation source: swab sample of gingival sulcus... | reverse complement strand
TCAGGGGGAGGACTGGTTCAGCTAGAGAAAGAAATAATTTTAACCAATTGATTTATTTATGAAAATTAATCATGTAAATTTAAAAGTTGAGATTAGCGTAATCAAAGTAGCGTCACAACATGCCCATTATCACCGTCTTTGAACACCAAACCCTAACCGCTGATGACTTTGCCAATGCTGTTAATGGCTCAACTGCTAGCCAATTCGTCCAATCGACACAATCCGATTTTCATTGGTTGTTAGCAAAGATAGAGGCAGGGCTATTGCCTTGTTTTACTTTGGGTGTGCAGGCAGGGCAGGTGGTGATTTATGTTGGTCACTATTTATCTGTGATACTTTTACCCAGTGGTGATATTCTAGAAATATTGCCAAAGATAAGTAAACCGACTAAAACAACAACAGCCATCAAAACAGCCACCACAACAGAAATTAATGAGACTCATCAATGGGTTAGTCTCATGCTAAGTGAGGTATATCAACTAAAACGTTACCTACCTGTACTTGCCAGTAGTCAAGAAAGCAGTCAATCCAACAGCTTGCCATCTAGCCAACAATCCATTCCATCTATTCCATCCATTCAAAATACACAAACGTATGATAAAATACACAATAAAAACAGACAGACATGGTTTCAGCTAATCACCCAACCCATAGCAGAGCAATTATTTAGGCTATTGACACAGCTACAACTGCCGAAAAACTATCAGCAACAGCAACAAAACCACCCACAAGCCCAAGGCAAGCTCCTAATCAAACAGCAACTAAAACATAATAGCCATCGACCGCATTATCGCTATACCAGCCAGCAACAATTTAGCCTCAACAGTTTATGGGGGCAGTTTTTTTTGACCAGTATCCATCAGTTACAGACACTGGGCATTGACATTCCTCCAGTAGTTAGGAAAAAAATAGTCAAGCAAACAATGAACCAGCAACTGCAAAGCCCACGACAAGCAGAGTGTTTTTTAGAGAGTTTACCACCCAATCAGTGGCAACCCAGCTATCAGCAACTAAAACATCAGCTAACGAGCAACAGTACCCAACTGGACAAACACAATCAGCAACAGCTAACACAAGCATTAGAGTTGGCATGGTTTATTTTACAATTACACAATTTTCCTGATACGAATATTTCTAACAATACGCCTATTCAAGGGGATAAGCTAACCCTAGCGGTGATGATAAATATGCAACACGCCTTTGAAAAATGGGTCACCATAAAGTTTGCCGAGCAGTTTGCAAACCTAGGCAAGTTGACCGCTCAACGGCAGTCTGCTTGGCTAATCAATGGTGACAACTCAAGTAAGCAACGGCAGTTGCAACCTGATATTATCATTGAAAATAACAATATAGTGGCAAGTGACAATCTTGATAACGATTATCACAACAATGTTAATAAGACGGATAAAAGTAACAAAACAACCAATAAAGTAACTGAACTTATCGCCGATATTAAATACAAAGCCATCAATAAAGCCAGTGATATCAGCTCCAGCGACTTATATCAGCTGTTTACTTATCAACAGCATTGGCAGGCAAAGCAGGCATGGCTTATTTTTCCAAAAACGGCTGGCTTACAACAACCACAACATTGGCAGGTCACTGATAAACAAGGACAGACTCAGCTAACCATCAAGGTCGTGCCATTTGATATGCTAAAAGGTGAATTAGTCATTTGATTGAATGATATTAAGCTAAAAAACTAAATGCATTTAAATTCAATGAGATATAAAATAAACGCAATAATGTTAAAAAAATAATTTGACAGAATAGGGACTTGGTAGTATTATACGCCCCACGACAGAGATGGTGATTAACGTAATCGTTCTGTTGTGATGTAAAGACAGTAAACATTCGGAGTGTGGCGCAGTTTGGTAGCGCATCTGGTTTGGGACCAGAGGGTCGTAGGTTCGAATCCTATCACTCCGACCACTGTTTTCGTTCTCATAAAGAACAGCTAAAGAACAGCCTAATACAAAGGGCTTTTTTTGTTTATGAGCGCCTGTAGCTCAGTTGGATAGAGCATCTGCCTTCTAAGCAGGTGGTCGCAGGTTCGAATCCTGCCAGGCGTGCCATTTGTTGGTGCCTGCATCTGATAAATGACGTATATTTATACCATCTAAAATATGGTGGGCGTAGCTCAGTTGGTAGAGCTCAAGGTTGTGATCCTTGCGGTCGCGGGTTCGATCCCCGTCGCTCACCCCATATTCCAAAACCCTTTTAGAAGGGTAAAAAAGCGTACTTCTATCGGAGTACGCTTTTTTTCTGTTAGTTTTTTTCCTTTTTATGCCATTCCAAGATATAATGTTTATGATTTTGTACAGCTAGCACATATCCTTGTGATGGATGTTCGTTAGCTATGGTGTGTGGGATGGTGTGTAGAATCTTTCAATTTTGAGCTACTCAACTAAAAGCCAATCCTAGATACTATTTGATTAAAAAAAGTAAGGCGTTTTAAGATGGTTACAGATAAAGATGTTGCAAAGTATATAAATGAGGTTTCATTAAAAATAAACTCGGATTTGAACCATTCAATTATTGAAATACAAAATCGGTTGCCTGAAGATGAACTGAAAGTGTATAAGTTTGCTGTTGGAAAAGTTATGATGAGTGTCTTTGATAATATGATTGATCCACTTTACACTCAGCATTCAGAGTTGAAACCAGAAAATCTTGATTAGAAAGCATAGACTGGGCATATTTCCCAACACTTCCACAAGCGATACTTAATCTAACAAAGGTCTTATTTCATTGTTTTTTAGAAGAGCCATTTTTACAATTATTGTGTGGTTTGATAATTTGTTGGGCTGGAAGTTTAGGCTAGGCTTTCTGTGAATGTAATAAATAACTCTATGATGGGAAACCTAAAATGCCTAAATTTATCAAAATTTTTACCATGCTCTTAACAATAACTCCCTTTATTTTAACCATTTTATGGATTAATCAACCAATGGAAAGTGAGTTTAGCTATGTATATCCATTAAATGCGTTATTATTACTATTATTGATTGTTTACACAACCATTTTACTGAAAACTAAGATGGAAAAAGGGAAAAAGTTATTATGGTTTGCCTTGTTTTTCTTTGCTAATTTTTTGGTATTTCCTGTCTTTTGGTTTCTTTATGTTTGGAAATACGATGAATAGATATTATGAGTAAGCATAGGCTGAGCGTTTTGCTAAGTATTTCATAAGCAAACACAGCCCCCATTTTCTAGCTAAACGCCATATTCTGAGCGTCGGATTAATCGAATGACGATTATTTATCGTCTTCGTCATCCTCTTCGTCTCTGATGTTCTCTAAAGGCATCACACCTTCCTGTAACCATTGACTAAGTTGTTCTTTTTGTTCTTTTTTATTAAAGTCATTTACTTCAGCCACCAGTAGCTGTTCAATGCGTTTGTCTGTACTATAGATACTCAACTTTGCACAGAGAATGGCGAGTTGATAGATGCGTTTTTTACTTTCTCCATCCAGGGTTTGTAGCAGACGAACCAAATAGGGCGTTTTCAGACTCACATATTCAAAGTCTTTTACTGCGTTTTCTGCTAGCGGACTCACCCCATAACCGATGGATAAATAAGCAAAATAATAACAACAAAACAGATAACCCAATACATGCCCAATATAATAGCCTCTGTCATAGGTATAACTCATTACCCCAAAATGCCCTAGTACATAGCTAGGCAGGCTTGTTTGGTCAGCAATCGCCTCACCTGTGCGTAAACGTCCTACGGTTGGCAGGCGTAGATAGTTTCGGCTCTGTGAGGTTACTTGCCAACCAACTGGCTGATGAGCAGGCATTTGTTGTACCAGCTGAGTAATAATGTCATCCACTATATGTAGCTGTTGCCATATTTGGCGAATTTCATCCGTGTCTATTTTGCCTCGTTTATCCAGTTCAGCAGATAGCTGAAAATGCTCATACTCTGCAAACTGATGCTTTAGCGACTGCACAAGATAGGTGGGGCGGATGCTCTCTGTAGCAAGATACAGCTGTTTAGTGCGTTCATATTGAGCATGATACAGCTCTAAGCGATGTTGGTTGGCTTGTTGGTTGGTTTTGACATCTGTCCCGGTTAATGTTGGGTAGGGCTTGACTTTATATAGTTCAAGTAGTTCGGCTTTGCTTTTAACCAGTGTGTCTAGAATGTCGTGGCGGTTATCTTGGTTATCAGTTTGGTCGTCAGCTTGGCTGTCATTTTTAGAGTGATTTTTAGTCATGGGCGTGTCTTTTTTAGTTGTAGATTTTTAAGTATGGTTATTCCAATCTCAACTTTTAAATTAACATAATTTATTTTAATGGCTAAATCAATTAGTTAAAGTTATCTCCTTTTAAAACCAAACCAGTCCTCCCCCTGATAAGGGGGAGTTAGAGGGGGTTGAAAAAAGTTGAGATTGGCGTATACAGTTTTTAAAAAGTTTCTGCTATTGTAGCACATTCAGATTTATCCACTTTGATAATTTTAGCTTATCAATCTTGGTACTTTTGTATCTTGCTCACTATAATTATGTCATAAGATGATTTTTATGCTATTATTCTTGCAATACTTTACTGTTGGAAATAAATATTGGAACCTAATAAATGACTTCTCATAGATTTAAATCTTTTTCTCTTATTATTGGTTTGAGCCTTGTTGTGACAGGGTTGTCTGCCTGTGGTGGTTCGAGCGAATCGACAACGACTCAAGCCAGCGTTACGCCAAGCAAACAAGCTGAAGCTACGCAAAGCAAACAAGCTGATAACAAGCAGAATGACAAAAACAGTAACAAAAGCAATAAGCAAACAGCGGGTTGCAATAATAAAGTCATTCATCAGGCTTATCAGCAAAAACAGTCTGATGTACAGGTGCTAGGTTGTGGTAAAGTGGTCAAAGTATTGCCCGATGATACTAAGGGTAGCAAACACCAAAAGGTGATAGTCAAACTAACTGAGCTACAAACAAAGCAGACAGTACTTATCGCTCATAACATCGACTTAGCACCTCGTGTCAAAGACCTAAAAAAGGGTGATAATCTAAAGTTTTATGGCGAGTATGAATATACAGATAGGGGTGGCGTTGTACACTGGACTCACCATGACCCAGCAGGTCGTCATCAAGGTGGTTGGATTGAAAAAAATGGTCAGCGATTTGAATGATTTTATTAGTGGCTGTTGGTTTGGTTGTTGGTTTGCTGACTGCTCTATTTCCTTGTTTAGATCTATGTTTAGATCTATAGAATTAGATAGAATCAGCACTTGCCTGTAAAGAATTCACAAAATTGCATTAGTTTGGTATAATATTCGCATATACAGAGTGAATGGCTTTTAATTTTACAGGCATACTTTATATTTTAGGATTTTTTTACACGTTGGATTGCGATTATGGTTAGTCAGAAAAACACAAGTTTTGATATTCAAGCTGGTAATACTCAAGCTAATGATATTTCGATGGCAGGATATGCTCCTGTAGGTGTTTTGCGTGCGTGTATAAAAGCAGGCTTGCTGACTGCTGTAGCGATTTTTGCTACCAATGTGGTACATGCTAATGATACTGGTGCTAGGGAAGTCCCATCGACGAGGTTATTCGTTGACTGTTCACAGATCCAGACTGAGGCATCTCGTTTGGCTTGTTATGATAAGGTCGCTGAGACAGGTCGTCGTCCAGACTTAACCAAAGCAAAACGTCAGTTAGATTTAGAGAAGACAATTAAATCTACTTTTAAAGGCAAGCCAAAGTTGGTAATGAATAATCCAACCAAGGGTTCGGTTGTTGTGGGGAATGATGCAGATCTCATCGAAATCGTTAATGATAATAATGTGACAAAAACTGTTAAACCAACCAAAGAAAACATGGCACTGATAAGAAAGTTTTATAATGTTGGTCGTTATGATAAGAAAAAAGCTCTCAATGCCAAGCAAGTTGGTACTTCTCAGACGGTTGAGCATACACCTAGGGATAATTATTTTTTAAATACAGAGATTATTCGTAAATTTTATGAGAGTGCTGAGCATAAACGCTCTACCAGTAGGATTGTAAAACCGACAAAATATGCAAAACAAAATTTGGCAAATAATGTTTATCCAAACCGTGTTTATCCAAGCCATACTTATCCCAATAAGGTTTATCCAAATAAAGAGGGTGGTTATCATGTTGGTTCAATTTTTGATAAGCGTACAAACGCTCAGGTAAGTGGCAAGACTGGGTATAGTGTTTCTGCATCGAATTATTCGCCACTTAGCTTGGCTTATGATTTGGATGTTAATGATGAAGTAGGTACATGGAAACCACGTCCACATAATCCTATGTATATCTTGCCACTGTTTATGCATGATAAGCCAAACCGTAGTCCAAGTACGCCAAGCCAAGATAGAGTTGATTTTACTCAAAACCAGTTCCGTTCTCCTGAATTAAAGTTTCAGTTGTCTTTTAAATCAAAGCTTGCTCAAGATTTATTTAATACCGATGCGGACCTGTGGTTAGGCTATACACAGCAGTCGCATTGGCAAGTATATAATGAAGATAACTCTCGCTCATTCCGTGCTCATGACTATGCACCGGAGCTGTTCTTGACTCAACCTGTTAAGGCAGACCTGCCGTTTGGTGGCAAGCTACGTATGCTTGGCGGTGGCGTTGTTCATCATTCTAATGGTGAGCAAGATCCATTGTCTCGCTCGTGGAACCGTGCCTATTTGATGGGTGGTGCTGAGTGGGGGAAGTTGACCGTTGTTCCTCGTGTGTGGACTCGCCTAAGATCTGATTCTGTTAACAAGAAAAATGAAAATCCAGATATTGAAGACTATATGGGCTATGGCGATTTAAAGATGTATTACGACCTTGATGATGGTAATAGTGTCTCTGGTACTTTTCGTCTAAATCCTGCAACTGGTCATGGTTCTGCCCAGATTGACTATATCCATGCCATGGATAATAATGTTAATTTATATATGAATCTGTTTCATGGATATGGAGAGTCATTAGTCGATTACAACCATGAAGATACTGCCGTTGGTATCGGTGTTATGCTAAACGACTGGCGTGGCTTATAGTTATTTCATTTTTTTAGGATTCTCTATTTTGTGATAAGTTGGCGACCCTATCGGCTGAGTTTGTTTGTTGCTCGATATATGCATTCAGGTTGTCAACTTTGTCATTATCATTCTGCTACTCTTATTAACGCTTCAAATATCAATGATTCAACTATTGATTCAGATATTGGCAATTTAAGCGTATTGTTTAACAGGTTGTTTAACCAACTATTTAACAAAGGTATTCTCTGCCAGCGGTGTCATGACAGCATTCATTGGTTGCCAAAACCATTAGAAGTTGATTTATCTTATCCAGTTCATATCTCTAGTCCTACTGCTTATACTGATACGCATCTTTTCCAAAGCTCTAAAAGCTCAATCAACCATTTATCAACAAATAATCTGCAAAGCAACAATTTACAAAACAATAATTCGCAAGGTAACAATTCGAAAACCAATAATTTACAAAAAAATGTTCACCAAAATCGGCTTGTCATTCAACCGATTAGTTACTATCAGCATCCGCTAAAACAAGTCATCCAAAACTTTAAGTTCAGAGAAGACATTCGTATGTTGCCCATTTTATGGTACGCTATTTGTCAACTACCGATTCCCAAAGGTTGTTATAAGGGTAACAGTGTGATTTTACCCATGCCAACGACAAATGCACGCATCATCGAGAGGGGCTTTGACCCCTTAAGTATCATTACTCCCTATTTATCAAAACACTGGCAAATTCCCATTTGGCAGGGAGTTGCAAGGGTTGATGATACCATCAGTCAACGAGGATTATCTAGGATAGAACGACAAAAAAATATCAAGGGAGCATTCGCCGTTACAGAGTCCATACCTGTGCGAAATGTCATACTGTTTGATGATGTTGCAACCACAGGCTCTAGTTTGCAAGAGCTAGCCAATACATTACTGTCAGTCGATAATTCCCTACATCTCAGGGCATATAGCCTTGCTCATGGCAGTACAATACACTAGTATAAGAACTAGAAAAAAATATTTACATACCTTTACAGTTCTTTTATATTTTTAGTCAACATATTTTTATTCATTTAGGCTCTTATGTGGCTATTAGTGGAATGTTTCTTGCATATTTTATCCCAATATATCTTAACTTTTAATAAAATCATATCGCTATAACTTATCAATTTAACCTAAGAATGAACTTGTATAGACTATGATGACATAATTTTTATAATGAGGATTTTCCCGTGTTAGCAGAATATAATGGTAAGAGTTTGAGTACAATTCGGATGAATAGTGTCAGACAAATACGCACTTCAGAGCGAGGATTTACGCTTGTCGAATTGATGGTTACTGTGGCAATTATGGGTGTCGTGGTTGCTTTTGCAGTGCCAAATATGACTCGACAGATAGCAGAAAGTCGGATGAGAACAACAGCAAGCACTTTTGAAAGTGCACTAAAAGAAGCAAAAGCTGAGAGTCTTATCAGACGCAAAGATGTGACGATGGAATATTCTGGAGCTGGAACTTTGATATTATCAGTAGGTAGTGGTACAAATAAAAAGCAACTGGCTAAGTACTCTATAGATGATAAGAGTGTCGTTACGCCTGTAACCAATGTTTTGTTTAAACCATCTAAAACTATTCAAGGTAACGCAGTTACTTATAAGATTTGTGATGATGTAATTGGTAGTGAATCCAGTATCAATGTTACAGTTGATAAAAATTCTAATATATCTGTAGCTCGAGGAGATGTCTGCTAATGAGTATCTTAAACATAAAAACTAATCCTGCTAATACAGCTTATAAACTTAAATCGCAACCGTTTAAACAGCCACAATTTAAACAACAGCAGGGTATTGGTATGGTTGAGGTCATGGTATCTCTGCTATTATTATCAATTGCAGTACTTGGTTTCTCTGCTATGCAGATGACAGCGATCAAGTCGAGTGAGTCGAGTATGATACGTACCCGTGCTATGTCAGTGATTCGTAGTGGATCAGAAGCGATGCGATCCAACCCAAGGGCGATTGTTGCTTACAAGAATGCGGTCAACAACTCGATTCCTGCCCCCGACTCAGGTAAAGAAGATTTGCGAAATGTAGCTATAACTGATTGTCTTTCTCATGATGCCAGTGTACCGACCATTTGTAGCTTAGAAAAGCTGGCGACACGAGATGGTCTGGTTACTAAACAATTTGCTGCAAACAATGAACTGAAGATCGGTGTGCATACCTGCCCAGGTTCAGGTAGTGGTGGTATGGAAAAACAGTGCTTTATCGCTAGCTGGGATAAGACAAAACCTATATTTAGTGATACAGATACAGATGCTTGTGCTACTGAGACGAATGGAACATACAAGGCTGGGGCGTCTTGCTTTGTGATGGAGGCTTACTAATGAATACTGACTATAATATAACAACTATGAACACGACAAATATGCGACTAAAGAAGTTAACAACACAGCATATACAGCTCAGGCAGGCTAGTCTTGTAGGTTATCGTGCTGATCATTTAATGGTGAAAAAATCTAAATTTGCCTCCGATGAAGTGATGGTGATGGGTAAAAACGCACAGGCTGGTTTTACACTTATTGAGTTGATGATTTCTTTGGTGCTTGGTTTGCTGATAGCTGCCGCTGCTATGCAGGTGTATGTTATTAACTTTAAGACCACAACTGTACAGCAGAGTACTAGTGAGTTGGTTGATGCCAGTGTCTTCGGTATTCAGTTGTTAGAGAGCCACATTAGAATGGCAAACATGGGTAATGATGGTGTAGAAATCAATGATAATACAATTGGTGGCGGTGTTGTGCTGACAGGTATTAGTCTTGGTCAATATACTGTTGATACGACCACCAATCAAAAAGTATCTAATTATGCGAACACTGGTTATTTAACAAGAAGCTCAGATGATACTGAAAAGGCGGGTACTAATGGCTGGACAGGAGCGTCTAATACAGATGTTACCAGTGACCAACTGACCATTCAGTTTAAAAATGTTACAGGTGCAAATATGCCTGACTGTGAAGGTAATGATATTGTACCTGATGACATTGTTGTCGAGCGTTTCTTTTTGCGTAAGTCAACACCGACTGCTGCTGCTGATGATTTAGTGCTTGCCTGTGATGCAGGTCGTATTGCGGTGGCAACATCCACGAATGCTACGACAGGAGTAGAGACGACAACATATACAATATCTGATTTTGGTGGTGCCGGTCAACCATTTCTCATGGGTGTTGACCAGTTTAAGGTGTTATTGGGCATCCAAAATATGGAGTCTTCAGCTACCTTCTCTCAAGCTGAAACCATGATGTACCTTCCCAGTAATGCTTATAATGCCATGACAGTACAGGATAGTGATGGCAATCCAGTAAAAAAACCACCGATTATCTCTATCAAGCTTGGTATGGTGATTCATGGTAGTACAGCTATTTTGGGTAGTGATGACCAAACTAGCTTTAATGTCTTAGGTCAGACAAATACGCTTAACGCAACTGCTGGGCGTAAAAAGAAAATGCGTACCACTTACGAAACATCTGTATTACTCCGTAATGCTAGGGTGGTCAATCTAAGAAAAACATACAAAAAATGTTATCAAAAAGTGGATGCTTCTGGTAATCCACTTGGTCCTTGTAAGTAGATACTATGATATGTAAGTAGATACTATTATATACAGTCATAGTCATATAGTGTATTTCTGTCCGGTGATTTGTTGATGTGCTTGATGCTGGGGTGGAAATCTAGGAGTAGTTAAATGAGACAAATGCAAATAAAAAATATGAAAAAAAGTGATATTAAATTGAAAAAAATAGTCGCTCTACAGATGTCCAGACGGAAAGAACAGGAAGGAGCTGCCTTGATAGCCGTGCTACTTTTTTTGATTCTGATTTCTATTGCTGGGGTGATGGCAGTTAGGCAAAGCTCTACTGACCTAAAGCTTGCAACCAGTGACCAGATAAATACCTTGCTACTACAAGCGTCTGATGCAGGTAATCAACAACTTGAAGATGTTGTTAATGGTGAGGTCTCAAATACAGTTTATACGGATGTGTTTAGCGATGTGGGGGTGTTTGGTCACTATATATTGGGTAATGAAACTGGTGAACACGAATACAGTTATTGCTTTAATAATGATACTGACAAATACCTAAAGAAAAGTGCTACCGTGAGGGATGCAAGTGGTGTAGTTCCTAGTATCCCGAGTAATGGTGCATGTAAGCCTGCTGATACGACAGATTATGCAAGTAGTCGTCAACTTGTAATGACTCAGATGGATGTGATTCCTGATCAAGTGTTTGCAACTAAAGATCCAAAACCATTTAAGAATTATGTCGATTTGAAAGATTCTTTGTATAAAACAAGTAAACTTTATACATTCAACATTCGTTCGACTTCTACCCTTCCATCGTATGCGGATAGTAACATTACAACTTGTTTTGAAAAACCCTCTGTAAAAGGTTATACCACTGGTGGCACCGGTGACACAGTTGACGAATGTCTTCAAGCTGCCAATAGCCCAACACAAACGCTATTTGAACAAGTGGAACTATCAAACGTGACTGTTGTTACATTATGTAAGAACTTCGGTGATGACCCTGATGCAGCAAAGCGGTATTCTGCATTATGTAAGAAAGCTGCGGCTGGCTCTGGTGACGGAAATGGCGGTGGATCTGGTGACGGAAATGGCGGTGGATCTGGTGGTGGATCTGGTGGTGGATCTGGTGGTGGATCTGGTGGTGGATCTGGTGGTGGATCTGGTGGTGGATCTGGTGGTGGATCTGGTGGT
>PDWJ01004722.1_pt1 | contig 11773 bp, 9 predicted proteins | sample 1430881 | NCBI WGS metagenome assembly PDWJ01 (sample SAMN01162460, study PRJNA174530) | Oral metagenome, whole genome shotgun sequencing project. | biome: Marine environment; feature: Marine mammal; material: Swab sample of the gingival sulcus; isolation source: swab sample of gingival sulcus... | reverse complement strand
TAAAGGCTTTTGGCGGGAAAGTAGCTGATGGGGTCTTACAGACGTGAGGGTAGTATTGCGTCGAAAAGACAGGATGTTACAAAAACAAAAAGTGGCTAATTCATAAACTCCTGTCAATCACGATTGGCCGCATAGAGTCATAGCGGCCAATCGCGCTTGCCCAAAAATCTGGGCAGACTGAAAGCAGTGACAGACGTAAAGCAAGTGCAACCAGGGCGATGCATGCCCTGTGAGTAGTCACCACCTTATAGTTTCAAGGAAAATCCGATGGTCACCAGATGTGCAGCAGCGTCGCTGAAGCTGCCATTGATTGTCGTATGTTCCACGTCACGGTCTTCTTTGCCGTCGTAAAGATAGGCAATTCCTATCTCCATATCCTCAGACACAGGATAACGAAAACCAATGGAATACAATCTGGCGTCAGAATCAGGCAGTTCAAAACTCACAGTCTCTTCTGGAGCAGGATTCTCATCGATGGCAAAGCCAGCCATAAGCACAAGACCATTTGTAAAGACGTACTCCATGCTGATACGATAGGTATCCGTATCAGACCAGTTTCTGTAGAGTGGCGCATCAAAGGCTGCTGTCAAAATCGGGTTAATCAATGAAACAGGATAATTAAAATCGAGATATTCGTACTCAGACCAATAGGTACGCTCATACTCCAGTTCCACGGTCAGGTTGTCAAAAAAGGTATAGGCTGCGGCAAAAGACAGCACTGCCGGTAAGGGGATGGTAACATCGCTGTCTCCTGAATAGGTTGAACCTGCGGCGGAGGTGGCCAGCTCTGCAGAGCCGGAAACATTCAGGTCAACCTTTGAACGGTATGTCGCTGCCAGGGAAAGATTATCCAGGGGGCGGGTTGTCAACGCCAGGTTATACCCTGCATCCAACGCGTCTCCTTCCATATCACGACTGAGAGTATACCCTGAGGAAAGCGTACCGTTGCTTTTAACCTTTCCGTCTGTATACACCGCCCTTGCCCCAATCCCTAAGGAAAAATGATCACAAAATGAGTAGGAAACGGAAGGGTTAGCCTCAAATATTTTCAGGGAGAATTCTTCTGCCGTTGTCCGGGGAAACGGATCTTGCCACTGTTTGGATAAGCCCCCGGGGGCTGTCAAGGAGAAGCCAAACCTGAAATTTCCGTAATATGGGGAAACTGCAAAAAATGTCGGTAAAAAAAAGTCCTCTTCCTCAGAGGTACCATCGTATAATGACGAGCGATTGTCTTCATACGTTATGGAAGAAAGCCTGATCCAGGTGGCATCAATCTCAAGAGCACCTCTGTCTTCGAGCCAGGACATGTTGGCCGGGTTATAGTAGGCTGCATCTGCTGCGGGAGTATAGGCGACATACCCTCCTGAACGGGCAACAGAATTCATTGACTGCTCCGGAATACGCCAGCCAGAAGCATCTGCCACGCCATACCCTGCAAGAACCACAATCGCTGAAACATAAAGTTTTTTCATCCTTTCTCCTTGTTATGCCTCCTGTCCTGTCAACGCTGAAATGTCAGTATATTGCTCCGGATTTTTCTTGTCCTTTTGGAGTCTTGTCCTGCGTTTAATAGTAGTGCTGTGTGACCCAGGGCAAGGCTGCATAAGGGCTGAAAAAGACAAGCAGGATACGACAGAGCAGCGTTGACAGGACGCTAATGTCAAAAATGTAATCAATCGTGTAGCTGCTCTCAGATCACCCCTCTTCGGGTGATCACGAGGGGCTATAGCTGCCAGACGCGCTTGCCCAAATCAGCATTACGGTATCTCGGATGAATACAGATATCGCTTGATCTTATGGGTTGCCGTTTTAATAAAAGGCTCCCTTCGTTCCAGTACCCGGGACAATCTTGATGATGGAGCAAGTTTCTCATTTACTGCAACACGTATTTCCTCAAGTGCTCCAGCAATATAGTGCTGTCGCTCTCTCCTGCTTTGTCCTGCGGTTTTTGAGTCAATAAATTCGTAGTCAGGATAAATCCAGGCCTCCAGCACGCCCCTGTTCTCAATCACCAGAGATTCCACAACGCAGGGATAGGAATTAACCTTATGTTCGATGGGTTCAGGATAAACATTTTCTCCATTGGACATGACAATAACTGACTTGAGCCGTCCCTTTACATGCAGGTTGCCGTGCCTGTCAAGATAGCCAATATCGCCTGTTTTCAGCCAGCCGTCTGCAGTAATGGTCTCCATGGTTGCTTCTGGATCTCCCAGGTAGCCCTGCATAACATTTGGTCCCCTCGCCTCAATGCTGCCGATACCGTCTTTAGTGTTGGCATCTGTTATACGCACTTCAACCCCTTTTACCGGTTTCCCTACTGAACCACATGATATGTTTTTATCGCCAAAGGGTCCGCCGGAAATAAGAGGTGACGCCTCTGTTAATCCATATCCAACCAGGAAAGGAAATTTTGCGTCGCGCAAAAAAGATTCAACATCCGGGTTAAGTGCTGCGCCCCCAATTCCCATTATCTCCATGCGTCCTCCAAAAAAACTGGTCAGTTTTATCCCTATTTTTTTGTAAACCAGTTTGCGTCCCAGCTTGAACCGACAGGCAAACGACAGCATCATGTTTTTTTCAACTGCCGGGAGCACTCTCTTTTTAAAAATCTTTTCAATAACCAAAGGCACGACAAGCATTACCTGAGGCCGTTCCATTTCACATATTTTCTGCAGGATTGCTGGTGTCGGAGCTTTCCCTGCATAAGCTACTCTTGCTCCATTTACCATTGGCAGCAGAAAACCAACAGTAAATTCATAGGTATGGGCAATGGGCAAAATGGAGAGAAAGGTCCAGGTCTGTTGAACATCCATCACCTTGCTGCAGGCATGGGCGTTGGCGCAAAGATTTGCGTGGCTGAGCATAACGGCTTTAGAAAAACCTGATGTACCGGAAGTATACAGAACAGTAGCCAGGTCATCTGAAGAAACCTTTGGAAAAACAAGTGACTCTTCTTCAGCCTTTTTTTCATATTTTCCCAGGGCCTCTTCAAGAAAATCACTAAAGGTAACCAGAGAGATCAGCCCGGTATCATCCAGATAATCATCAAGTGTTACAACCTTTTTCAGGTGCTTTTTGAGGTCATATATTTTTTCTATCTGCCGTTGTGTTATAAAAATGATATCACATTTCATTTCAGAAAGAATGTGATGGACATCTGCTTCGGGCAAATCAGGAAATATGGGTACGACGTTCGCCCCAATTCGAACAATGGCAAGGTAAACCATCCCCCAGTAATGGGAATTCTCGCTGAGCAGTGCTATTTTGTCTCCTGGCTTTGCTCCCAGATCTTGGAGATAAGCTGCCAGGCTGAGTATGCGAATATGCATTTCCTTATATGTCAACGGACGCTCAAGTGCCATGCCCACTGCTGGGAGAAGGCGGAATCGGCGGCAGCTGATATCGATCAATTCGTTCAGCGTTGTCGCAGAATCCTGGACTGCAGGCAAATACTGATCTGCTGCAATCACTTCAGCTTGACCGTCGTCGTTTCCTGCTGGCTTGATTCTCTTTCTACTGTCCTCGGTCATCGTTTTTCCTGCACACCTCCCAAATATCTTTTTGGATCCGAAGCAGATTGATACCACAATGAACATGAATTTTCAAAGGAAACCGCCGCACATGCCTTGACAGTCAAATTCCCTGATTATACTGTCTTTCCGTTTTCATTCAGCTCACAACTGAAATAAACTGCAATGCAACGCATTCTTTTCTCGCTTTTACTCTGTGCTGCGCTCCCTGTCCCGTCAAGTGCTTCCCGGTTGCCCACGCTCAAAGACCAGGCAGAGAAATGGCCCGCTCTTTACAGGGCAACAACACCTGCTCCCGTGGTAACGGTGAACAAGAGTGCCAAGGCAGGAATAATTTCACTGGGCAATGCCAATACTATATGTGAAGTAAAAAAACGAGTCAGTGCTGTCAACAGCAAAAAAAGGACTGGGAGGTTCTGCTCCTCTTCCCCGGATACCCGGAAAAATTACGTCCAGATGCGTAATGATTATGGACGCTGCCACCGGGCAGACAATCTGCGCCAGCTCTCCTGATGTCCCTAGTGCCCTGTCAACGCTGCTCTGTCGTATCCTGCTTGTCTTTTTCAGCCCTTCTGCAGCCTTGCCCTGTGTCACATAGCACTACTATGCAGTGCAGGACAAGGCTGCATAAGGACAAGAAAAATCCGGCGCAATATCCTGACATTTCAGCGTTGACAGGACACTAGACAGCCAGCATCAACCCTGAAAGTTATTACCGGTTCCCTTGCGCTTTCATTTTTAAATAAAGGGTGTTGAAACAATCAATCTATCTCTTTGAAACTGTGTTGTTTTGCAAGGCAAGCCTTTTCGTCGATTTTGCGCAGAACTACAAAGAGTTACGCCGATCTTTTCAACACCCTTAAATAATGTAGACCGGGTATCAGTTAGCTGAAAAGCAGCAAAAATGCCCGGTTCCAAGATGTGCCTCGATAGCAGAAGAGATTATTCAACCGATGGCCTGATTAATGCTGTGCTGCTGGCTTTCGCCAATGACGCCAGCGCTGCCATCGCTGAAAAAATAGCAGGCAGCGAAAGTAAATTTGCCAAATTGATGACATGTAAAGCAAGACTATGGGGAGCAAAAAACATCTGCAAGACCGCATCAGGACTCACAGTCAGAGGGCAGAAGTCAACAGCAGGAGAACTGGCCTGTATAGGTAGACAGGCGATGAAAAAACCGGATTTCGCCAACCGCATGAAAACAGACACATGTCGGTCAGTTTACCAGAGAAAGCCAGGCCATAATAGTAGCTGTTATGGGGAGTGAAACGATGTGGACAGCTATAAAAGGACTGGCTGGTTACGGTTTTAAAAAGGCAAACAGATGCAGCTGGCATCATTGACAGGCGTAAAGTAAGTGAAGTCATAGGATGCTAGTCCTGTGAGCAGTTATCGACAGAATATGACCATCCTTTGACATCGGATGAATTCTATGCTACAAGTATCCCCGCTCAACCATTGGTTGACTCGCAGCTGAATACAAGGTGAAGTGTCCGGTAACCGGTCACGGGGTGCGTATCTCTGCGTTATTTTTCTGCTTCTGACGTGTAACTGATCACGGGTGCTTTAGATTTGCGCATATACTCTTCTTTTACTATACAAGAGTACGGGGAAAGAGTGATCGTGTAAAAATGCCGTGATCGTGACCAGTTACGCCCTATTTTATTGTTTTATGTACATACTTTCAAAATGTAAACGAACCAGCATGGCTGGATCAGGTTTGCCAGTTACAAACGAATCATGAAAGCTCACCACTTCGGCAGGAGATTTGTATCACTTCCGCAGTAAGACTTTCATGTAAACTGTAGCGGCAGCAGAAGAAAAGCAGCCCTTGACTGCGGCAAATTGTGGGAAAAAGGTAACTACTCACTGGGTGTGTAACGCTCTGATTGTACCTACCTCAAACGTGTAACTGCTCTCAGGCTGCCCATATCTGGACAAGCACGATTGGCAGCTATAGTCCCTCTATGCGGCGGGTCGTGATCGTTCAAAGAGGGGTGAGATGTGAGTAGTTACGGAAAAAGAACAAAAGCTATACAGTTACTGTACGTGGAAGTGAGTCTGTGTGTGTCAATAAAAGCTTCCAGCGGGCATTAAGGGCAAAACGGGACATAAAGGAGATTAAAACTACATGAAACTGTTAAACAAGTTAGCAGGGGGCGGATTACCTCTGGTTGCCACCATGTTCATCGTTACGGCAGCAACAGGGGCCGCCGGACCAGAGAAGACGCAAGGCAGAGACTACGACAATCAAACTTACCAGTCTTTTGGCGACACTGAAATACTGGAAAAAAAGCCGGTGAACTGCATGTTTCGTCACTCGGAACATGTGGTGGCAAATCAAATAACATGTGACGCCTGTCATCTGGATATTTTTGTTAAAAAGCGGGGTGCAGCAAGGAAAAAGGGGGATTACACCATGGCCTCGTTTAATGAGGGGAAATACTGCGGCTCCTGTCACGATGGTGAACATGCCTTCAGTACGGCCGACAGCGAAAATTGTTTCAGCTGTCATAGATCTGAAGATGTGGAAATAAAAGCCTTAGCCCACCTGTATGAACCTGTTATCTTTCCCCATGCCATGCACACTGAAATTGCTGAATGTCAGCAGTGTCATCACCATACCCTTGGTCAGGAACCTCTTGAACTGCGCTGTGCACGCTGTCATGAACAAGATCAACCCGCCCAGTCAGTTAGTTGCCAATATTGTCACTCGGCAGAACCGTTCAGCGCAGAGCATGTGCATAAACGAATGGAAAGAGACCTTTATCACATAGACAAACCTGGTCTGAAAGGGGCTTTTCACTTGAATTGTATCGGCTGCCACGAGGAAGAAGGGGGGCCGACCGAATGCCAGGCCTGTCACGCATTCACCCAAAAAGGAGAACAACTCTTTCACGTGGAGGATGAAGCTGTAAAGTCGGCGTCGCACAGTGACAAAGAAAAACATGCAAACCAGGGTGGACACCAATGAAAAAGATACTAAGCAGAAGAAACTTTCTCAAAGGCAGCCTGTCAGGTTCGGTGGCAGCACTCACGCTTGGCAAGGCAGCAAAATCCGAGGCGCATACATTTAAAGGGTATCCCGATTCCATGGGCGTACTGGTTGATTTGTCACGCTGTGTTGGTTGCAGAAGCTGCGAGGCGGCTTGCAATGCGGAGCAAAAACTTCCTGAGCCGGAAAAACCTTTCAATGATTTTTCTGTCTTTGACGAGCTGCACCATGGTCAAAAAAGACGCACAGATGCAGCAAGCTACACCGTGGTCAATAAATATGAAGATCCTGAATTCGATCATCCGCTGTTTCGTAAAATCCAGTGCAATCATTGTCAGGAGCCTGCCTGCCTGACCTCCTGCTTTGTTAACGCCTACACGAAAACACCTGAAGGTGCCGTTGTCTATAACCCGGATGTCTGCGTGGGCTGCCGTACCTGCATGATCGCCTGTCCTTTTTATATCCCTACATTCAGATACTCCAGCGCCTTTCATCCGCGTATCATGAAGTGTATTTTCTGTTATGACACCCGCCTGAAATTCGGTAAATCCCCGGCATGCGTTGAGGCCTGCCCTCAGGAAGCCCTTACCTTTGGCCGGCGTGATGACCTTATCCGTGTCGGTCGACAACGTATCCGGGAAAATAAAGGCAAATACGTTGACCACATATACGGTGAACATGAAGCAGGCGGTACGGCCTGGTTGTATCTTTCCCCGGAAAAATTTGAAAAAGTCGGTTTCAATATGCGCATACCACATGAACCGATCCTCAATTCCGTAAAGGACTTTCTCTCCATCGTCCCGATGGTTCTGACCATCTGGCCTGCTCTCTTTACAGGTATTCACCTGCTGGCAACCAGAAAAGAAAAAATGCAAAAACAAGCAGAGCAACAGGAGGGAAGTGAATAATGAAATCGATAGCTACAAAAACAGAGGGGCTGCCTATTGATTCCAATCATCGCAAAGACGGGGTGCTCTGGCTGCTCAAAGAAAAATTATATCTCGGGATGACGCCGCAGCAATATCGCCAGACAGCCATGCGAAACCCGGTTAACTATGTCCTGGCAATTATTTTTGCAGTCGGCATCCCTTTAATCCTCCTGCGCTACTTTACCGGACTGGCTTCTGTGACTCATTCCTCAAACGATTACCCTTGGGGGCTGTTTCTTGGTTTTGGTCTGTTTGGCATGGTCCCGCTTTCCGCCTCCGGTTTCCTGCTGGGAACAACAGTCGAGGTCTTTGGCCGTAAAGATTTTGTCCCCATTGAACGGCTTGCCCTGTTAAACGGGCTTCTTGGTTATTTTTTTGCTGTAGTCTACCTGGAAGTTGACCTCGGAATGCCGTGGCGACTTTACTATCCCATGTTTATTTCTCTGGGCCCGGCAGCGGTTCTCTTCTTGGTTGCCTGGCATGTGGCAACCTACCTTTCAGTACAGATCGCTGAAGTCTCCTCCGCCTTCTTTGAATGGATTAACTGGCTGCCAGGAAAACGATTCGTCAAATCCATAACCCTGGGGTTGACTGTAGCTGGCATCATTTTGTCCACCTTGCACCAGGGAGCACTGGGAGCACTTTTTACCTATGCTCCGACCAAAATACATCCTCTGTGGATATCAACTAATTTTCAGTGGATTTTCTTTTTCTGTTCAGCAATTTTTGCAGGACTGTCCATGGTAATTGTAGTCAGTACGCTATGTAAATACTTTATGAAGTGGAGATGTGACCAGCGTTTTTTAGACAATGTAGATAACTTGACTATTGGACTTGGTAAAGGTTGCGCTTATGCAATGATAACCTATCTGGTTATCAAAATTATTGGGGTCGCGCACGATAATGAATGGGCATACCTGTTGACCGGTTGGGGCAGTTACTTTCTCCTTGAGCTTGGCCTTGCTGTAATCTTTCCCCTGATACTTTTCACCCTGGGTGTTCGTTACCACTGGGTCTGGTTTGTACGTCTTGGTGGACTGATAAGCGTGCTGGGCATTATCTGGAACCGTCTCAACACCTCGATGATCTGCTACAACTGGGATATGTACCAGGAAATTCCCAACTGGAAGGAGGTGTGGATTACCGTTACCATCTTTGCCATTTATTTTATTGTATATCGATTCATATTATATCGTCTGCCGATATTGTATGAATGGAAGGGAAACAAATAACTGTAACCGATCACAGGGGCTGTAACCGGAATATAAAAATAATAGAGTCATTACTCCCGTCTCACCTGTCTTCTGGCTTTTATGATTGGCTGCGCATAAAAGAGCTATAGCGAGCTATAGCGGCCAATCGTGAAAGCCGTTACAGGCGTAAAGCAAGTAAAGACAGGGTAGCCCATACCCTGGGAGTAGTTACATAATATATACTATTAAGGATAAAAAATGGCTGCTGAAAAAACTAAGAAAATATCGTTAGTACTTCTTCTGGTAAGTGTGTCAGCTGTACTTCTTTGGGCAGGAGCTGCATTTACAGGTGCGTTGAAACAGGTGAACTGGCAAGCAGGTGAACTGGCTCGTCAATACCTCTATGCATCAGGAATGATGAAACCTCTGCACACACTTGTTGACTTTTACTCTCATATTAAAGGAATTGAATATCTTATTTGTGTAACTTTTTTTGTGGCATTTCCAATATTTGTAAAATTTATCAATGCTGAAAAAAGACAGGAAAAAGTTTCCGCACACCACTCTGCCTGATAAGCTGTCCCGGGATAACCGATAACCGGGGTTGTACTTCCCTCTTGTTCTTTTCTTCTGAGGTGGCTGATGCACCAGCGTTGTGCAGGCACGATTTCGAGCATGTTACCCGTCGCCCACGAATGTGAGCAGGATAGAATTTCGCGAAGGGATGAACTTTCGGTATCTGGTCCTGGATTTATCCAGCATGAGTTTTGAAGCTTTTACGGAGTCTGTTTCCCCGTATTTGTCAGAAAGATAAATAATCTCCCGGATGCCGCACTGTATTATGACTTTAGTGCACTCATTGCATGGGAAAAGCGCAACATAAATGCGGCAGTCATGCAGATCAAAGGTGATGGAGTTGAGCACTGCGTTCAGTTCGGCATGGCAGACGTAAGGGTATTTGGTATCAAGATATGCACCCTCCCGTGCCCAGGGAAAGTCGTCGTCAGAGCAGCCCCAGGGAAAGCCGTTGTAACCGACGCCAACGATTTTATTCTTTGAATTGGCTACGCAGGCACCGACTTGGGTGCTGGGATCTTTGGAGCGCTGTCCGGAAAGGAGAGCTACCGCCATAAAATAATCATCCCATGAGAGATATCCGCTTCGTTTTTCAGTCATTTTGATCCTGGTGCTGCTGTTTTTTAAACGCTTTTCTTCTCTCCCTCCAGTCCGGGGTGTTGCCAAGGGTTTTGTCAATCCATTGCTTAATCGTTTGAAAATAGAGTACCCCGCCGATTGCTATGAGTGAATTATGATCTGCTCCTGGAATAATCTGTAGCTCTTTGGCTTTGGCGCCACAAAGATTGTGCAGCTTTTCTGCCTGCCACACCGGAATGAGCTGATCAAACTGACCGTGATAGATAAAGGTTGGTTTTTCAAATTTTTCGATTTTTCCGCCGTTATTAAACGTTTCTCCCTCTTGTATGCCAATTGCTTCAAGGTCAAGACCCAGCACCTTGGCCAGAGGAAGGGTTTGGGCAAAACCGGATTCAATAATGAGGCCGGCAAGCTTTTCTGTTCGGTTTACAGCAATATCAATGGCGCAGGCACTGCCAAGTGAGCGGCCCATGACAAAGATTTCTCCTGAATAATTATTGTTGTTGAGCCAGGCATACAGCTGATCAAAGGCAGCAGTCGCGTCATGTAAAAAGGTAGAAGTCAGGGGCGTCCCTCCACTCCAGCCATATCCACGATAATCGGCAATGGCAAAGTTGAGTCCTTGCTTCTGGTACATCGCGCCAATATCGTCATAGTCTGCAACTATTTCCCCGTTGCCATGAAAAAAAATGATGGTTGGTGCTGATTTTTCTGCGGTAAACACCCTGCAGCCAATCATTATATCATCGTCTGCAATGATATCAACATTAACGGCACTTGCTGGAGGTGCGCTTTTTGATAGATTTCGAGGATGAAAAAGAACCTGCAGAATTGCCGGGTGATCCATTGTTATTTTTTCGTCTGGCATGGTTTTCTCCATGGTATTTTGCCGGGAGTCGCATCCTGTAAGGAGAAGCAGGGCAAAGAGAAAAAGACCTCTATAAAGCAGAGCACTCCCATTCATTTTTGTCTCCTGTACCTTGTTCCAATGTAACTGCTCTCAGGGTATATGCTCACCCTGGTTTCACCTGCTTCACCTCTGTGCCGGCTTTCAGGCTGCCCAGGTCCGGGTAAGGGCGGTTGGCAGCTACAGTCTCTTGCTGCGGCTGATCGCGATCGCCCGAAGATGAGTGAGCTGAGAACAGTTGTCATAATATCTGATCTGAACGAAGAGGTCAATTCTGACTGTCTGGTCTTGTTGGTGCTGCCAGGAACATTGCTGGAAAGGTCGTAACATCTTTTTTAACAGTTACCACAACACCATAGTTGCGAAATTCCTCACTAAGAGTAACTCCTCCACCTTCAGCAAGGGTTGTTGAGAGTTGTTCCAGCATTATGGGCAGACAAAGAAAGGTAAATTGCTGACCGATTTCCATAGAGTTTAGACGTGCCCGCACGTCATTGATGCCCCATCAGGCATCTTTTCTGTAGTCAATATCTATACGTATTCGTTTTCTCATTCTTTTTTCTTCACCGTGTAAAAGTATAGCGTACCTGCTTGCAGGCCGTCCGGATTCGGGTGAACTGGGAGCTGTTGCATTATTGCCGCTTATGACAAAACAAGCACCTGTATTTAGGGGGATGTTCTGAAGAGAGCGGCGCGACCTTGTTTTCTCCATGACATGAGTCACAGTGTTTTTCAGCCTCTTTTTTGCCCATTTTCTGGAAAGGTGCATGCCTGTCATCAAGGGGCAGGGGAGCGGTTGTCTCTGGCGGTGCCCGAAAAAGAAAAAATAAAAGAGCTGCGGAAACGGCCAGAAACATCAGATTGAGAAAACTGTTTTTTTTCTTTGAATTCATACCAGGCTTAAGCCCTCTCAACACTCCTGTGCCATTTTGTAACTCCTCACCGCTCACCCCTCTTTGACCGATCACGACCCGCCGCATAGAGGGGCTATAGCTGCCAATCGTGCTTGTCCAAATAGGGGCAACCTGAGAGCAGTTACACGTTTGAGGTATGTAAAACCA
>PDWJ01014191.1_pt1 | contig 11775 bp, 6 predicted proteins | sample 1430881 | NCBI WGS metagenome assembly PDWJ01 (sample SAMN01162460, study PRJNA174530) | Oral metagenome, whole genome shotgun sequencing project. | biome: Marine environment; feature: Marine mammal; material: Swab sample of the gingival sulcus; isolation source: swab sample of gingival sulcus... | reverse complement strand
ATAAAAAAAACTCGTTTTCTATCCTGTGGAACATTGTAATCAGAAGCATTTAAAAGTTGAAAAGATAACTCATAACCTGCATCTTCAAACATTTTCTTTATATTCTCTAACGCTTCTCTATGTCGAGCCAAAAGCATACCACTAACATTCTCCGCTAAAAAGAATTTTGGTTGTTTTGCTTTTAAGATTCGAATAAAATCAAAAAATAATTGCCCTCTTTTATCTTCTATACCTCTCAATGCTCCTGCCTCACTCCAACTCTGACAAGGAGGTCCTCCGATAATTCCATCACACTCGGGAACCTCATCCTCGTGTATATTTACAATACTTCTTTTATCTAAAATAGTATTCAAATGATTTTTTTCATAGGTTTCCCAGATTTCCTTATCATATTCGTTTGCCCATATTACGTCAAAACCTGCTTGTTGAAAACCAAGGTCAAGTCCACCTGCTCCTGCAAAAAAAGATACTATTTTCATAAATACAAAGGTATCATTTTATTTCTAAACCTCCACAATACCTTTCCCACCTCTCAACCGTATCTTAGCACGATTTAGCAAATAAAACATTACAGGAACGATAATCAGCGTAAGGAAAGTAGCGAAAATCAATCCGTAAACAATCGTCCAAGCGAGTGGACTCCAAAAGAACGTATTGTCACCGCCGAGGTAAATATTCGGATTGTAGGTTTGCAAGAACGACACAAAATCAACATTCAGCCCTATCGCCAATGGAATCAGTCCTAAAACGGTCGTAATTGCCGTAAGCAAAACGGGGCGTAATCGTGATTTTCCTCCTGCCACAATCGCATTGTAGTATTCCTCTTTGGTTAGTAGCATTCCTTCATCCACACCCAACTCTCTTTTGCGTCTGTCAATGAGTAACTGTGTGTAATCTATCAGTACAATTGCATTATTTACCACAATTCCCGCCAAGGCAATTATTCCCATCATCGTCATCAAAATCACAAAATCATCACCGAAAATAATCATTCCTAAGAACACTCCGATAAAACTGAATATCACCGTTATCAGTATCAAAATCGGTTTGCTTACAGAGTTGAACTGTGCCACGATAATCAACGCAATCAACGCCAAGGCAATCAGCAAAGCTTTGGAAAGGAAATCCATATTTTTCGCCATTTCCTCCTGCTCTCCTGCGAAACTATAACTTACACCTTCAGGGAAATTGTAATCCCGAAGTACGCCATCTATTTTTTGTACGATTTCATTCGCATTGTATCCTTCCAAAACATTAGAATACACAGTAATCACTCGCTTCAAATTCTTTCGCTTTATTGAACTAAAAGTCGCCACATCTTTAACTGTTGCCACCGAAGCGATTGGCACTTTGTACAATACACCTTTATTGTTTCGAAATAGTAATTCTTGGTGCATCAGCGCCGACATATTGTAGCGATCTTCGGCATTGAAACGCACCATTATATCGTATTCTTCGTCATTTTCTTTGAACGTAGAAGCATCAAATCCGTAAATCGCTTGACGCAATGCCTTACCGACCTGAGCCGTAGAAAGCCCCAATTCACCTGCCTTTTGCCTATCTACAATAATCTGACGCTCCATTTTATTTTGCGTCACATTCAAATTCAACTCCTCAATACCCGGTATCGACGCTTCATTGATAAAATCTTTCACATTTAGTGCCGTTTTCATCAATTCCTTGTAATCTTCTCCGCTGATTTCCAAAGAAATAGGATACCCCACAGGAGGACCATTTTGGTTTTTCTCAACGATAATATTCACACCGGGATAGCCTTTTACCAATCCACGGATTTCCTCCAAGATTTCACTTGTTTTTACACCTCTACGGTATTTGTACTGGCGAAATAACACACTGACTTTTCCTTTATGTGGCATTTCAGCCATAGAACCACCGTCCACCTGTGGATTTCCTGCTCCTTGCCCCACCTGAGATATAATACTCTCAGCCATATAATTGTATGTACTACCATCTGCGAGTTTCTCTTCATAAGGTTTCATCAAATCAATAACCTTTTGCTCAATTTCTTTGGTCAGTTTATTGGTCTTTTCAATATCTGTTCCCTCAGGATATTCAACATACACATTTGCTTCATTGGGTTCATTTACGGGGAAGAATAAGACCTTTGGTCGAACAATTCCTAACAATACAAAAGAAAGGAACAAGAAAGCAATCGTTCCGAAGAAGAAAAGAAAAGGTTTTTTGCCCGTCAAAGCAAAAGTTAGAAAACGTTCGTACACATTTTCCAAGCGCGGCAAAAAGCGTTTTTGAAAGTAATTTACAACGCGAGAAAAAACATATCGTTGTAAAAGCATCGCAATTCCAACAATGATAAATAAATTACCAAAACCAGACAACGTATAGCGTTTTGTAGAAAGTCCAATAGTGACAAAAAGAATACCCACTCCGATTAAACCCCCTGTATACAAGAACAGTTTTTTCTTCGGAATATCTTCATCCTTGGCATCCATAAATTGTGAAGTCAGCATTGAGTTGATAACCAATGCCACAAACAATGAAGAGCCTAAAACCACCGACAGGGTAATTGGTAAGTACATCATAAACTTACCTATCATTCCCGGCCAAAAACCTAATGGAGCAAAGGCTGCCAAAGTTGTTGCCGTTGAGGCAATTATCGGCCAAGCGATCTCACCAACCCCCTGTTTTGCAGCATTTTTGGGTGACATCCCCTCACCTATCAGTCGATACACATTCTCAACAACCACAATTCCATTATCTACAAGCATTCCGAGCCCCATTACCAAACCAAATAGCACCATTGAATTCAAGGTAATGCCAAACAGCGACAGCAACAGCAAAGAAGAAAGCATCGATAGAGGAATTGCCACACCAACGAAGAGTGCATTTTTCGCTCCCAAGAAGAACATCAAAACGCCCACGACCAATAAAATACCGAAGATGATATTATTCACCATATCATCAATTTGATCTCTGGTATAAACCTTTTTCACATCAAGCATCACAACAGGGTCGCCATATTCTCGTGCATAAGTCGTCTTGTCTTTCGGCTTGAAATTCACTTCTGCAATATCTCGCAAATATACCACACCGCCCTCATTCTTCACAATAATATTTTCCAAATCTTTGGGTTGCTCAATTTCCCCGATTACGCGAATATTACGCCTCTGACCGTTCGCAATGATATTTCCACCCGAAATAGTAACGTTTTCTCGCTGAATAGCCGTTACAATTTTGTCGATAGTTACAGAAGCTGCCATCATTTTGTAAATATCAACGGCAACTTCCACTTCCATATTCTCCACCCCTCTAATTTTCACCTCCTTAATCTCACTCAGCAATTCAATTTCATCCTGCAAAATTTCACCATATTTTTTCAACTTTTGCGAGGGATAATTCCCCGATAAATTGATATTCATAATCGGAATCATCTCACTCAAATTCAAATCCAACGCCTCTGGACTTACTTTTGCCCCGCCGTCCATCGTCGGCCAATCACTTTTTGCCTTTACAACATCTATTTTGTCTTTTACGCGTCTTTTGGCAATTTCAGGGTCAACATCATCTTCAAAAACAACCTCTATTGTGGAAAAGTCTTGTAGAGAAGTGGATTTTATTTTATCAACGCCCGAAATATTGCTAATTTCATCTTCCAAAGGCTCAGTTATGAATTTCTCAATATCTTCCACCGAGTTACCGGGATTTACCGTACTCACATAGACCGTCGCCACGTTAGTTTCTGGAAAATTCTCTTTGGGCATTGAGGTATAAGCTTTGAAACCTCCAATCAGAAAAATAGCGATGATAACATACACCGTACTTCTATTATTGATAGCCCAAGAGGATAACGAAAATTGTTTATCTAATTTCATTTGTTCAAAAAATTGCGACTAAGTTGAGCTGCGAGAAGAACTGCAATCTCTGCATTTACATATCTCGGTAATTATCTCAGACATAGTCTGTTTCATTTGCTTGTCTTATTTGATTTCAACGGAAACTCCATCTTGAATTCCTTGACTCCCCTCATTAACGAGAAGTTTATTAGGTGTTAAGCCCTCCTTTATTTCTACAAATTCACCTTGCGAAAGTCCTTTCTTTACCTCCACTTTTCGGGCAATATGCTTTCCGTCTTTTTCCTCAATAGTGAAAACGGAAGAAATCCCCTCACCGTCTTCTTGCACGATATTTACCGGAACTAACAACGCTTTTTCATTGCGATAGTCTGCAATTTTTAAAGTTGCCATTAAGTTAGGTTTGACACTTTTGTCCTTGTTCGGAATACCTATTTCAATGTAAAAAGTGCGGTTATTCGGATTGATAAAATTCCCCACTTGGCGAACTTTGCTCGTAAGCGTCTTTCCAATGGCAGGAAAGGCAATTTTCACAGGCGTTCCCACTTTTATTGTTCCCAAATAACGCTCCGAAATTTCCGAACGCACATACATGTCATTCAAATTCACCAAACGAGCAATAGGCGTTTGCCCCGGCATCACAACTGAGCCTTGTTTTACAGGCACATCATCAATAATACCCGAAAACGGTGCCACAATCCTGGTTTTTGCCAACTGAGCTTTCATTTGTTTGATGCCATTCTCAGCGGTCTCTTTTTGTGCTTTGGCTTGAAAATACTGTATTTCCGATCCTATTTTCTTCTCCCAAAGACGTGCTTGGCGTTCAAAAGTTGTCTTAGTTAAGTCGTACTGTACTTGCAATTGTCCCAATTTTTGCGACAGTCCACCATCATCAACTTTGGCGATAAGTTGCCCTTTTCGTACTCGTTGTCCTTTTTTTACATACAAATTTGTCAAGACTCCCGAAAACTCTGAAAATAGCATCGTATTGTTTTTAGTATCTACACTTCCTTGCACTTCTATTGTATGCTCAAAAATCGTATCTTGCACCCTAATTGTAGTAACAACCGGCAACCTTTTCACTCCTTTTAAAGTCGCCACGGCATCGTTTATTTGAGCCATTTTTTCTGTAAGGGCTTTATACTCCTGCTGCAATTCCGTTTGCTTTCTTTGCAACCCCTCAATATCCTTATTCTCAATCAATCGTTGTATTGATTTTTGTTCTCTTTTTTCTCCACAGCCTACTATCAATCCGAGTAGTAAACCTATGTAAATCAATCGTTTCATTTATTTTTGTTTTGTTATTTTGTTATTTTTTTAGAGGTTAGCCATTAATGGTTAGTTTTTACCTCTTTTAATTCTCGGTAACTGAGCGAAGTTTTTGCACTTTTTCCACCTACTCTTATTTTATTGCAACGATAACAATTTTCATTTTGAATGAGATATTTATCATCAGTATATTCAAGCCACCAAGGCTGTGTGTCATTATAAACAGGTTTGAATGTTTGGGCATTAATCCCACTTACTCGCTTCCCCATAAAAAACACTTCTTTTTCTGTTTTTGCAAATATATCGTCAAAAACCATCAAGTTAGTCAATTCATTGGTTTTTAATTTAAGAATATAGGGCTTCTTCGTAAAATCAATATAATAAAACCCATTTTTATCAGCATAATATTTATGAAACAAATTGCCTCTACAATAATATTTCTCAAGAGTTGCCGGAATATATTTTAATGTTTTTGTATCTATATTTTGCAGTGGTAAAGTATAATACAATTCCATTTGATTTGACTTTTGGTCATAGTCCTTCTCAAATTTAAACTCAGTATTGACAATTAAATTTTTGTCAGACTTTGAACTAATTGCATATTGTTTTATTTTGAAATTTGAAGTCAAATTGTAGATTTGGATTGTAATGGTTAAATTAATACAATTATTGCTATCAGTTTGCAATGAAAAATCTTTTACGACGTCTCTGTTAGGCATATTATTGATAACCTCGTTTATTTTTTGTTCCATTGTTTTATCCTTTTCCATAATTTCTGTTATTCAGCCCTCATTCCTATTTCTAAGAGATTCTTCATTTCATTCAGAATGAAAACTCTTCATAATTTCTTTAATCTTTCATTCCGTGAAACACTCATAACTTATCACTTATAACTCATCACTCTTAAAGTTCCCCTATCGCTTTTTTATACGCCACATTCGCATTCAAAAGTTGCAAAACCGCACCGATATAAGTGCCGTGTGCTTTCAAGTATTGCTGTTCGTTTTGTGTTAATTCAAAACTATTGCTCACACCCTCAGTGTATTTTAATTTCGTTTTTTCGTAAATTTTCTTAGCCAATCTTTTGCTTTCAACACTTATCAAATAATTGGCTCTTGCCGTTTCTAAATCGCCCTCTGCCAATCGCTTTTGCTTTTGCATTTCCTGCAATTTTTGATTCATTTTATGCTCCAAAAGTTCCAAGCCCAACTTTTGCTGCTGCACTTTGGAATGTCTCATTCCCGATGAAAAAATCGGCATACTAAATTTCAATCCTACCACCGAAGAAGTGTACCATTTATTGCCACTTTCAAAGACATTCCATTCATTACTTGCTGCATTTTTTCCGTAACGATAAAATGCTGAAAGTTTTGGAAAATACATCGATTGCTCCTTTTTCACCAACAGGTTTTGTGCCTTTCGTTGTGTTTCCAAAATTCGGTAATCAATGTGGTTTTCTAACTTCACTTCGTATTTCTTTCCCCCAAGTAGAACTACATCATTTAGTAAATCTTCCAAATTACTACTCAGTTTTAAGGGGATATCCACATTGATGCCGAGTAAATATTTTAACGTCATTCGTGCCACCTTAATGCCACGCTTTGCTTCCTCAACTTTCTGCTCAAGGTTCGCAACTGCTAACTTGGCTTGGTCTGCATCGGTGTCTTCTCGAAGTCCCTCTTCTAAGTAAGCTTTTGCCTCTTCGTAAGTCTTTTTACTCATTAGAAGATTTTCTCGCAATGTTTTTTCATTTTCCTCTGCCGTCAAAACGAAAAAATAAGCTTGCATAACCCCCTCTCGGATAACTTGTTTTACTTTTTCCATTTTATCTTCGGATAATTTATAAAATACCTTTGAGGCTTTCAATCCCACCAAATAAGTGCCGTCAAAAATCAATTGCGAGGCTGAAATTGTAGCATCTGCCGTGTATTGTTGTCCGAACTGTACCTCAAAATATTCTCCTTTTGCGCCCCCCCTTATTTCGGCGGGCAACAAAGTAGTAGGCAATTCCAAATTGTCGTTATAATTGGCTGCAATATTCACTTGTGGCAATCCCATTGCAATAGTTTCCCAAACTTTTTTCTTTGCTTGTTGCATTTCGTAACCGGCACTCACCACTTCGTAAGCGTGTTGCTCAGCGTAAGTAACGGCTTGTTCTAAACTGAAAGTAAGATTTTGCCGTGTTCTTACATTTTGTCCAAAGCTCGTACTCACCAAGCCGACTAGTACAATCCATAAACTGTATTTCATATATTTATTTTTTTTAACTTTCTTTCTCTGTCGCTCCCCAAAGGGAAGGGAGTTTCGTTCGTAATTCCTTCCCTTTGGGGAGGTTAGGAGGGGATTATTTATTTTTCAGTCCTCATTCCTATTAAAAAGATTCTTCACTTTGTTCAGAATAACAATTGACCTATCTCCCAATCATAATTCATAATTAAATTTATTATATTTCTAATTCCTCTAAGGCTTTTTCGGAATTTTTGTACATAATGGCAAGCATTCTTAGAAAATTCTGTTTTTCCAATTCGGAAATCCCCACAAGCAATCGGTTACGATACTTCTCTGTTATTTCCATTGTTTTGTAAATTTCCTCTTTGCCTTCCTCTGTAATCTGAATAAAACGACGACGTCTGTCCTCTTTCGAAATTGTCCTATTTACAAACTTCTTTGCCTCCAAACCGTCAACAATACGAGTTATCGCCGAGTTGTCTACCATTAATTCATTGGCAATTTCATTCATCGCACAAGCTTCATTTTCTATTAAAAAACCTAAAAGGTGAACCTGCTCCGGCGTCAAGCCAATTTTTTCTTTCTTTAATACCCGTCCAAAATTTCTCACCATTAGTAATTTCAACTTCCCTATTTGGTACGGAATATTTTCTTCTTTAAATCTCTTTATATCTCTATACTCCATAATTTGCACATTCAATATTTGATAACTCTTTGTTGTAAATTTGGACAACTTTAACAAGTATTATTTTGACTAAAATCAACAATAAAATGAAAAAGAAAGAACAAAAAAGACAGGATATTATCCAGTATATCAATATGAAATTGGTAGCATTAGGATTTGACCCCGTAATAAAAAAAGAAGTTGATATTAAGGCTATTTCAGACAAGAAATTCCTTAAGGTCGCCAACAATCTTATCGAAAATTACAGAAGTAAAGTGCGCTTATTGACGGATTACTACTGCCCTGCTGATGTGCGTATCAATAATTTTCTTGGCAAATACTTCTCTGATATAGATTTTGTGGAAGAGTTGAAAATGCCTTCGTCATCATTTTTGTTAGACCAAAAAGGCGTGGCGCGCGAATTAAGTTTACCACCCGACGCAAATGAATTTCACACAAAAAACATTCACTCTTATCGCATACAACAAGGCGTGCTGCACAATCCTGAGCACGACAGACGTACAACAAAGGGGTCATTCCATATTGTAGAAGGTGGCTTACCTGTCCCTCCTGATAAATATTTAGTGCCAAAAAAAACCTATGCTCTTCTGCTAAAATCCGCACTCAATCCGCCGAAAGAAATGATGCGACTTCCCTTTACTGCTACAAGTAAAAAAGAAGCGGAAACGTTCGTATCTCTTTTGGTTCGCCCTATCGTATGCCCTGAGGTAAAAGGATTTACTGAACAGAAATCATTGGAAGTACGATTTTTCGTTCCGGGTAATTTTGTGAGTAACCTAGATTTTGTAGAATCTATCTTCGGAAACGCAGGAAATCCTAACCACGCAAAAAATGATGCTGCACTTGACGTAGCACATTGGACAGGACATACCGGCTGTGTAATTTTAGCTCCACATTTAATAAATGTCACAAAGAAGGAGGTGGGACTCCCCCACTACGATGATGCTACAGAGCGCCAGCGTAACGAAGGAATGTGTTGGAGAAAGGAAGATGAACTGTACAATAATGGTAGTGCATTCAAACTTACTTGCCGTGATGAACGAGGCGTTGCTGTTACGCTAATTGCTGACAATTATTTTGGTTATTCCAAGAAAGAAATCAAAACAATGATAACCTATTCTGCCAACTTACTGGGATTGGCAGAGGAAGAACATGCCGGTGGCGCAGTTGCTTTCCCACGTAAAAATTTGGGAACACAATTTGACGGAGTAGCATTTCAAAAAAAGCTCAAAAAAGACATTTATTCGTTCGAAGAAATCAAAAAATTCTACGCTCCTGTGATGCACATTATGCCGAAAAATTATGGTATCGACAAAAAAAATGACAAAGTAATTTACATTCCTGAAAATACAAATATTGACATCTACAAAGGAGACGTTTGGTGGGAATACAAAGGGAAAACACACACTTTCAAACTTTCACCGGAAAAGTATTACATTTTCCCTAGCGGACACCGTTTGAAATTAGAGAAAACACCTTCCGGAACAGCCTCTTGGCGACTTGTAAGTACCTTTGTGGAAGGTACATTCTGCCACAAACCTTGTACGGTTTCCGGTGGTGGAAAGTCTGAAATTTCTAAGTCGTTGCAAAATGCTATCATTTACAGTCCATTTACTATTGACGATTTTGATACAGACTTTGAAAAGGCAGATGAAATTATCAGCTACGACTTTACAAAACGTTGGAAACCTGAATACGATAAAAAAGACAAACGCAATTTCTTAACGGAAGAAAGAACTTTGGGTTCTGCAATTAAGTTGCTGACTCCCTCCACTGAATACACAGAAGAATACAACAAATTTGTAAGTGCGATTCCGGAGCATATCAAATCTTTAGTACTTTTCGTAAAACGCTTCTATCGTCCGTCAAGACACAAAGCAAACTGGAAAGAGTATTTTACGGTAGATGTTGTAAATGGCAGAAACGGAAGAGAACTCATTTTCAATGGACGCAAGATTTTAGGAAGTTACTTGCGGGTAGGATTTAGCAAAGACGGTTCTTGGCTCTTACATAAATTGCGCACAGATTTTATCGCTGCGGAAAAAATCCAAACGGAAGATGATATTACGGCGTCTGTAATTGTACCTGCCCAAAAACTGAGATATTTAAGTGATACTACTCACAATTTGAGTTTGAAAGTTACGGAAAATTGTGAGCAAAAATTCTTCCAACGTCCTGATGAGGCAATTCATCGCGGTTACGATAAGGAAGCAGAAAGGGATTTATCACTTGAAGGCAACTTTACGTCTAATTATCAGCCTCTAACAGCAAAAGATGCAGAAGAACTTATTGCCGATGCTATCAACTTTGACAAATACACCAAACCTATTCAGAAGTTGATTAAAAAGGGAGCGAAAAATAAAAACCTATTCTTTATCAGTCCATCACACACACGCGTATTGGAAAATGGCACAAACTCAACCAATCCACGTTATCTTCAAGTGCGTCCGGATTTAGTTGATCCCCTTGATGAATATATGACGGACATGGGAATCCGCTTTTCACGAAAAATGCCATGGAATGAGACGGTGCAACTACCTGTAGATGTAGTGCTTCCGGGGCGAAGAAATAATCCTGCCGAACCAGAAAAAGGCATCCGTCCTCTAGCGGTTTATAATCCTATTCATTATCAAGAACTTCCTGAGTTGTTTATGGATTTTATTACGAGTCTTACGGGAAAATCACCATCAACAACAGGGGCAGGTAGCGAAGGGGCTTTGACCAAAGCACCGTTCAATATGCTTACGCCAACTTCAGATTTAAATAATGCACTTTTGGGCTATATTTTAACGGGATATGAAGGATTTTCATCGGCAGCAGGCTATGTCGGAAAAGACTACCGATTTGACCACGACATTTCTCTTTTAATTCCTGAGATTTGGTCGCGCATAAACCCTGAAGAACGTAATGCTGCATTCCTAATTAAGGAAAATGCGTTGGAAAAATTAGAGGATTTTGAGTACAAAGGCAAAAAAGTTTTGGCAAGCCGCTTGGGATACCGAATTACATCAACATTTTGCTTTAAGTTTATGAACCGTGTTTTCAACGAACCACAAGCCGTTTTTAACGAAAAAATGCTAAAACCGGAATTGCAGAATATGGACGAGTTTGTTGATGGAATAAACAATATTGTAGAAGCACAACAACGTATTGCGCTGAATTATTTCGAGGATGGTAGTGTGGAAGCGGCAATTCCACCATTGAAAGTATTGCTACACGTGATGGCTTACGGAAATTACGAAGGCAAAGACATTTCTGCCCCCGAATTGCGAAAACTTTTTGACAGAGACTACGTGGTTAATTCTGATTGGTACAAAAAGCGCCTACTTCGCAAGCAAGAAATTGACATTACCACAACGATTAACTTCGTTACTTACATAAAAGAATATATGGCAAAACCTTGCAACAAAGAAGTTATTTCTAAACTAAACCTACAAAAACGTTTAGATTTAGCAGAGAAAAAATTAGCCTACTATAAATCTGAGAAATATCTAAACGATTTAGTGGGTACGATTGGTGCCGACCCTTTATTTAGAGGCTAAATGAATATCATTTTGTCAATAGGATTTTTTCTACCTTTGTTCTATTTTCTGCTTCTTATGAGTAAGAAAAACGGGGTATTATCAGATAAAATCCTAGCTTTTCTAGTCTTAACGATAGGGCTACATCTTTTTAGTTTTTATCTAAAATATAACGGGTTATGGGAACAATATCCGCATTTAGTTGGTTTAACTGTCCCTTTTACATTTATTTATGCCCCCT
>PDWJ01009659.1_pt1 | contig 11776 bp, 10 predicted proteins | sample 1430881 | NCBI WGS metagenome assembly PDWJ01 (sample SAMN01162460, study PRJNA174530) | Oral metagenome, whole genome shotgun sequencing project. | biome: Marine environment; feature: Marine mammal; material: Swab sample of the gingival sulcus; isolation source: swab sample of gingival sulcus... | reverse complement strand
CAATCAATAAAATCGGTAAAGGTATTTTTCTTCTTTAATAATTTACCGTCTTCGTACCAAGGGCGTCCCAAATCCTCGCCACCACGAATGTGTGCAATGGCATATACAAAACCTCTGTCTAATAAACTCAATCGCACAGAACTGAAATATACGTCGTAACTGCTTCCATAAGAGCCGTAGCCTGTAATCCAAAGCGGAGCCGTTCCGTCTAATTTTGTCGTCTTTTTGTACACGATAGATACCGGCACTTTTGTTCCGTCTTTTGCTGTAGCCCAAAGGCGTTTTGTGGTATAGTCCTCTTTGTTGAAACTGCCCAAAACCTCTTGTTGTTTCAAAAGCGTCTTTTTCTGCGTCTCCATATTGATGTCAAAAATGGAGTAAGGCGTTGTAAGTGAAGTGTAACCGTAACGCAATTCTTCAGCGTCAAAATCTACATTGGTGCTCAAGCCGACATCGTACACCTCTTCATCAAATTGTACAAAATAATCCTTTTTCTTATCCCAAGATTGTACGTGAATTTTGTTCAAGCCATTTTCACGCTCTGTCGTTACTAAAAACTTGTTGAATATCGCCAAGCCGTTTAGCATTATGTCTTTTCTTGGGGCAATTACCATTTCCCAATTCGGTTTATCTGTCTTGTTTACAGGTGTTTTCATCAAGCAGAAGTTCTGAGCATTCCAGTTGGTGTAAATGTAGAAATCCTCGCCATAGTGTGCTACGCTGTACTCTATGCCTCGCTCACGTGGAGCGATTACTTTGAATTTGCTATTCGGTTTGTTTGCATCAATAAAACCTACCTCAGAAGTTAACGTCGAAGTATTGGAAATCATTATGTATTTCTGCGACTTCGTCTTATAGCAATTCGTATAAAATGTATTGTCTTTTTCTTCGTAGATTAATTTATCCTTTTTCGCTCCCAATTCGTGCGTATATACTTGGTAAGGCAACAAGGTTTGCTCGTGCTTTTTTGTGTAAAATAACGTTTTGTTATCATTTGCCCAAGTGATACTTCCCGATGTGTTTTCAATTTTGTCAGCGTAGATTTCGCCTGTCTTTAAATTCTTTATGTAAATCGTGTATTTTCTTCGGCTCACATTATCCACAGAGTAAGCAACTAATTCGTTATTAGTACTGATTGTATAATCCCCAATGCTGAAAAAAGCCTCTCAAAAGCCTCTCCTTCTGCCATTTTGGGAATGTCTAAGATGATTTCCTCTTTAGCATCAAGCGAACCTTTTTTTCTACAAATTAGAGGATATTCAGCATCGCCTTCGGTACGTGAGTAGTAGTAATATCCGTTCTTTTTGTAGGGAACAGACTCGTCCGTTTTTTTGATGCGAGCCACCATTTCATCGTACAAATTCTTTTGAAACTCTTCTGTGTGTTTCATCAAAGTATCAGTGTAGGCATTTTCAGCCTCCAAATGCGCTATTACTTTCTGATTTTCACGGTCATTCATCCAATAATAATTGTCAATTCGTGTATCTCCGTGAATTGTCAACTCTTTTTTCACTTTCTCTGCCACAGGCGCTTTTACCTTTACGTCTCTCATCGTCTTTTCTTTTGTTCCACAACTTGTAAGGAGCAACAAAACAATGCTACTTCCATAGATTATTTTAGTTAGATTCATTGTAAGAAATTTTATTTTTAACCACTCAAAAGTACTATAAAAAATTTCATTTCAAGAAATAAAAAGTAGTTTTGCTATCGTATTTTGCGTTATGGCTACGAATTTTACAAAAGGAAACCCCTCCAAACAGATTTTTTGGTTTACACTGCCGCTTTTGCTCGGTAATGTCTTCCAACAGTTCTATAATATTGTGGATAGTGCTATCGTGGGACGATATATTGGCAAGGAAGCATTGGGTGCAGTGGGGGCGTCTTTTCCCGTCATTTTCTTTATGGTTACACTGATTAGTGGTGTGGCGGGGGCTTTACCGTAGTCGTTTCGCAGTATTTTGGGGCGAAAGAGTTTGAGAGAGTGAAAGCCACCATTTCCACGATGTATTTTTTTATTTTCATTTTTGCCTCTTTGGTTTCACTTTTTGCTTTGGCATTTAGCGAGCAAATCTTTCTGTGGTTAGATTTACCACCCAATCTTTTGGATGAAGCTACGCTTTACTTTAATATCTATATCAGCGGATTGGCATTGTTTTTCGGTTATGCGGGCACTGCGGCAATTTTGCGTGGTTTGGGCGATTCTAAAACGCCACTTTACTTTATGATATTTTCCCCCCTGTTGAATATCGTTTTGGATTTTTCTTTTGTTACTTTTTGGGGCTTTGGAGTGGATGGTGTAGCCTATGCGACTATTATTGCGCAGGGTTTGGCACTTTTTGCTATCGGTGTTTACGTACACTATAGTAATGTGCATTTACGGCTGAGTTGGAAGACGCTGCGTTTTGATTTTGACATTTTCAAAAAAGCAGTTAAAATAGGCGTTCCTAGTGGAGTACAAATGATTGCTGTCTCGCTGGGAATGGTTGTGGTTGCTCGTTTGGTCAATGGTTTTGGTACTGAAGTCATTGCAGCGTACAGTGTGGCGATGCGCATAGAATCGCTTGCTGCAATGCCTATAATGACCTACGGACAAGCCGTTAGCACTTTTACGGGGCAAAATGTAGGGGCAGGTCTGTTTGAGCGTGTGCTGAAAGGCTACAAAGTCGGGCTTTTTCAGTCTTTTGTAGTTTGTGCTGTAATGACTACCGTAATCGTGATTTTTGGAGAAAATCTAATGCGTATTTTTACTGATGATGCCGAAATTATCCGGATAGGAAGAGAATATCTGCTTATTGTAAGTTCATTTTTTACCTTTTTTGTTTTTCTATTCAATTCTAATGGCGCTTTGCGTGGTGCCGGAGATACGCTTATCCCAATGTTTATTACCATATTTTCACTTTGGCTTGTACGGATTCCGTTGGCGTATTATCTAAGTAATTTCTTTGCAGAAAAAGGAGTCTGGTGGTCAATCCCAATTGGTTGGGCTATGGGGGCAATTTTTTCTACGCTTTACTTCTTTTCCGGCAAGTGGAAGACGAAAGGTGTTGTAAAACATAAATGATTTTAATCGTAGCAGTTAAACTTTGTGAAACCCTTTGCAATTAAAGCGAAATCGTTAGTGTTATGTAATCTTACGGAAGTATGAAAGAGGTTTTTATTTGGCACTAGTACTCTTTTTTGTATTGTTTTTGTGGCATGAAATTCATAACATTAGTTAAAGCACATTAATCCCTAAAACAAACAAGTTATGAATGAATTAAATGAATTATTAATCCATTTGGATAATTATGTTGGGAGTAGTTCTCCTTGGTTTCCTTACCTTTTAATCGGGGTAGGTGTCTTTTTTACCATTTACTTGGGTTTTCCGCAATTTCGCTATTTTGCACACGCTGTTCGTGTAGTTCGAGGGACTTATGACAAAAAAGATGCGCACGGGGACACCTCGCATTTTCAAGCCCTGGCAACGGCCCTTTCCGGAACTGTTGGGACGGGAAATATTGCCGGTGTGGCAATGGCGATTTTTATTGGTGGTCCTGCGGCTTTGTTTTGGATGTTGGTAACGGCATTTTTTGGAATGACGACAAAATTTGTTGAGGTTACGTTGTCGCACAAATACCGTGAGACTGATAATCAAGGTTTGATTTCAGGAGGACCGATGTACTATATGAAAAATAAGTTGAAATTACCTTGGATGGCGGGACTTTTCGCTACAATGGCAATTTTTAATTCTGTAGGACAGGGAAACCTTCCTCAAATAAACAGTATCGCCAACTCTGTATATGCAACAACAGGAGTTGAAAATTGGATAACGGGACTGGTACTGGCAACTCTTTTAGGAGCAGTAATTCTCGGGGGAATTAAACGAATTGTACTGGTAACGGAAAGACTTGTGCCTGCGATGGCAGTCTTATATTTTATCGCAGCACTTTTGGTTATTTTTTACAATTATGAAAATATTATACCTTCATTTATTTCAATATTTCACGATGTGTTCACGGGAACAGCGGCAGTAGGAGGATTTTTAGGAGCAAATATTGCTTTTGCATTCAGTAAAGGGGTTGGTCGAGGTTTGTTCTCTAACGAATCAGGACAAGGTTCTGCACCAATTGCACACGCTGCTGCGCGTACGAAACAGCCTTTTGCTGAGGGTGTTGTAGCAATATTAGAACCTTTTGTGGATACCATAGTAATTTGTACTCTTACAGGTTTGGTCTTGCTTTCATCAGGAGTATGGAAGGAGAAATTGCCTAACCGTTTTCAGTTTTCAGATATGCAGATTGTTGCGGGAGTGTATGATGATAAAATATCCGAACAACGCGAACAATTGTCTGATTTTGTGCAATATGGAAAAACAATTCAGCCTTTCTCCGGAACATTGGAAGTAGAAGATGGAAGGGTGAAAAATGAAGTTTCTATTTTACACGCGCGTTCTTTGGCAGAAGACGTTAAGTTTTTCGATGAGGAAGGCAAGCCATTAGATGCTAAAATAGATGTTGAGACAGGAACTATTGCTACAGATATTCCTTTTGAGGTAAGAGGAAAGTCGCTCATTCACAGTGCGCCATTGACAGCAGTTGCATTCACTCGAAGTCCTATGGGAAGTTACGGTAGTTGGGTGGTTTCTCTCGGATTGTTGTTTTTTGCCTTTTCCACTACTTTGGCGTGGGCGTACTATGGAGGGCGCTCTGTTGTTTATCTTTTTGGAACGAAATATTTGATTTACTATAGACTTCTGTATTGCATTTTGTTCTTCATAGGAGCATTTGTAGATACCTCTATTATCTGGACGGCATCACTGTTAACCACAGCTTTGATGGCGGTGCCGAACTTAGTGGGGATTTTTATGTTACGAAAAGATATGAAGCAGACTATTAATGATTATTGGAAATATTTTAGAAAAGAACTTGCGTCTAATAAAATAGAGCAACATAAAACAGTATAGGTATGAAGTATTTTTTAACATTATTTGGAGTAGCCCTTTTTGTGGTCTTTGTTTTTGCCTTTAAGGGGGCAGAGACGTTCGTAGATAGAACAGTAGAGGGTATAGAGGCTTTTGAGAATGGAAAGCCTTTTGGAAAAAGAGAGAAAGGCAATAGAGAAGTTGTTGATGAGGAGCGTGAGTTGGCAGCCTTTACTTCCATCTCGTCAAGTAGTGGGATTGATGTAGAACTTATCAAAGGTGATACGCAAAAGGTGGTAGTGCGAGCGGATAGTAATTTGCAGGAACGTTTGAAAACAGAGGTGGAAGACGGTAAATTGAAACTTTACGCAAAAGGTTCGAATTCTTTTACGGAAATGAAGGTTTTTGTAACTTTTACGGAATTGGAGGGGATAAAAGCTTCCGGAGCTTCTGACGTTGTTGGTAAAAGTACCATTGAGGCAAAAGATTTTTACGTGTCTGCAAGTGGTGCTTCAGAGGTGCAGTTAGAACTTGTTGCAGAAAAAATTAAAGTGACGGAATCAGGGGCTTCTACAGTAAGTTTATCAGGGAATTGCGAGCATTTAGAGGTAAAAGTAAGTGGCGCTTCTGATGCAAAATTGTACAAGTTATCTGCAAAAGATGTAAAGGCATTAGCAAGTGGCGCTTCTGATGTGGAAGTTACGGCAATTACAACTTTGGGAGCAACGGCGAGTGGCGCTTCTGATATCAACTATAAGGGAAATCCTAAAATGATAAAGAAAAAGGAGTCTGGGGCTAGTAGTGTTACTAAGCGTTGATTGGCTTACAAAGTTTTTTCTTTTTCATTGCAAGACGGGAGCACTTTTTACAAATAAACTTAGCTTCAGTAAGCGTATCTAATTTTTTTAGGTACGCTTTTTTTGAGATGTCACATTGTTTTTTGCCCATAATTTTGTGCAGAACTTAAAACTCACACAAATATATCGTAAATGCCATGTTTTACAATATAACTAACTACTTCAAACGCTAAATTTTATAGAGACTAATGAGGAAGTGTAACGAGAAAGGCAACTCCCAATGAGCTGCCTCCATTTACTAACCTAAATATTTAAACTATGAAAAAAATTATTCCTTTTTTACACGAAACAAAGATAAAGTGGTTTTTCGTTAAGGCATCCCAAAAAACGTTAAATGATGTTATAAGACGAACAAAAGACAATTCGTGTGAATTGCCTTTTGTCTGTTAACCTAAAATCTTAAACTATGAAAAACTATTATTTTCAACTTTAGACTGTCAATTACCGTGCCAAAAAAACAAAAAAACCTTATTTTTTAGAAAAAAGTACTCTCGAATGTTTTAACTTCCCCAATTTTCTTTATCTAAATTACGAAATTGTATGGCTTCCCCAATGTGTTGTGCATTGATATTTGTTGTTTTATCCAAATCGGCAATTGTTCGGGCAATTTTTAGAATACGGTCATAAGCACGTGCCGAAAGTCCACGTTTTTCCATTGCAACTTTCAGCAAATCTACTCCCGTTTTGTCCACTTTGCAATAGGTGCGTAGTTGCTTAGAGTTCATTTGTGCATTGCAGTAAATGCCTTTCTCGTTTTTGAAACGTTCTGCTTGAATGTTGCGCGCTTCCACTACGCGCTCTTGTATTGCTTTGCTTTTTTCTGCCAGTTGCTGTGTATTCATTTCCGCAAAAGAAACCGGCACTACTTCAATGTGAATATCAATACGGTCAAGCAAAGGACCGGATATTTTATTCAGATATTTGTGTACTACGCCGGCTCCGCAAGTACATTCACGCTCAGGGTGATTGTAAAAACCACACGGACAAGGATTCATAGAGGCAATAAGCATAAAGCCTGCGGGGTAACTTACCGTAAATTTGGCTCGTGAAATGGTAATTTTCCTGTCTTCCAAAGGTTGGCGCATCACTTCCAAAACTTGGCGCTTAAATTCGGGTAATTCATCCATAAAAAGCACGCCATTGTGAGCGAGAGAAATTTCTCCGGGTTGTGGATAAGCACCGCCACCAACGAGGGCAACATCGGAAATTGTGTGATGGGGCGAACGGTAGGGGCGTGTGTGCATCAGCGAGGTGTTTTGAGAAATATTGCCCGCTACGGAATGGATTTTTGTGGTCTCCAATGCTTCTTGCAAACTTAGCGGAGGTAAAATGGTGGGTAAACGCTTAGCAAGCATTGTTTTCCCTGCTCCGGGAGGTCCTACCATTAGTAGATTATGTCCTCCTGCGGCTGCGATTTCTAAAGCTCGTTTCACACTCTCTTGCCCTTTTACATCTGCAAAATCAAGCAAATGTTCTGTGCTGTGTTTGGCAAACTCTGCACGTGTATCAATGACTGTTTCTTCCAATTCACTTTTGCCTTCCAAAAAAGCGATGACTTCACTAATGGAATCTGCTCCGTAAACTTTTAAATTGTTTACTACGGCAGCCTCCTTGGCGTTGGCTTTTGGAACGATAAAGCCTTCAAAGCCTTCTTCACGGGCTTTTATTGCCATTGGCAGAACGCCTTTTACGCTTTGTAAACTTCCGTCGAGAGAGAGTTCGCCCATCAGCATATATTTATTTAATTTTTCCGAGAAGATTTGCTCTGATGCTGCCAAAATCCCAATTGCCAAAGGTAAATCGTAAGCAGCGCCTTCTTTGCGAATATCGGCAGGAGCCATATTTATGATGATTTTCTTGCCCGGAATCCGATAGCCGACTTCCCTAAGTGCAGATTCTATACGTTGCTGGCTTTCTTTTACGGCGTTGTCAGGTAACCCAACCAAGTGGAATTTCACTCCCGAAAATACGTTGACTTCTATGGTAATCGTAATGGCATCAATGCCATGAACGGCTGCTGCAAAGACTTTGGTTAGCATCTTTTTTTGTTTTGCAAGATACAAAAATTACTTAACTAAAATGGAGCAGAGGAATGAAAAGACGTTATTTTATGTACATTTGCCTGCAAAATATTACGAAAAAGTGCAATTTAAAATAAAAAATGTAGTACAATTTGTCCTCTTTCTCTCACTGGGAATAGGAATGTTTTGGTATGTGTACCACAATCAAAATCCGGAGCAACTTTGGGGAGCTTTTAAGAATGTGGATTTCTTTTGGTTAGGAATGACGGTTGTGGTGATGCTCATTAGCCACTTGAGCCGCTCGGTGCGTTGGATGATGCTCGTTGAGCCATTGGGAAAAAAGGTCTCGTTTTGGAATGCTACATTGGCGACCTTTTTGGGTTATTTTGCGAATATGGCATTGCCACGTTTGGGCGAAGTTACGCGTTGTGCCGTTTTGGGAAAATACGAAAAAATACCCACATCTAAACTTTTGGGAACTGTCGTTGTGGAGCGTGCCATTGATATGATAATGTTCCTGATTTGCTTGTTGTTGGCAGTTCTTTTACAGTTTGAAGTTTTTTTACACCTTCGTAAGCGTTATTTAGAGCAGTCAGAACCTACATCGGAAACCTCGCATGTGTGGCTTTACGTATGTGTGGCACTGTTTGTTCTTGGATTTTTGATTTATCGTAGATTTAGTACGCACATTCAGGAAACCCAATTGTACATAAAAGTGCAAAATCTCATCCAAAATGTGCTGGAGGGTTTTAAGACTGTTTGGAAATTGAGAAACTTTAATGTCTTTTTATTCCACACGATACTTATTTGGTTGTGTTACTACTTAATGATGTATTTCGGTTTCAAAGTTTTTCATTTTTCGAGCGAACTTTCTTCGATTGTGGCGTTGAGTATATTTGTTTTGGGGAGTTTGGGAATGATTTTGCCTGCACCGGGAGGCATCGGTTCCTTTCATTTTTTTGTGATAAGCGGCTTGTTGTTTTATCTGCCTAATGAACCTGATGTGAAAGAGAAAGCTGCTGCATTTGCTTTATTAATTCACGGTGTACAGACGATTTTCATTATGATTTCCGGCGTAATTTCATTACTTTTACTGCCTATCCTTAATCGGAAACGATAAAATTGTTGTTTATGGCTCATTATACGCTTTTTCCTGTAAATGACGAAGCCTCAGCCGAGGCTTTTGTACAAATGACGAAAACACTCTATAAAGGTGTAAAAAATTACGTACAGCCTTTAGATTCGGACATTTCCAACGTTTTTGACCCCAAGAAAAATGCTTTTTTTAAACACGGAGAATGTGCCCGCTGGATTTTGAAAGACGAGCATGGAAAAGTGGTCGGTAGAGTGGCGGCGTTTATCGATAATAATATCTTAGATGTTTACGAGCAACGCACAGGAGGAATGGGTTTTTTTGAGTGTGTTGAGGATAAGGAAGCAGCCTTCCAATTGTTTGATACGTGTAAAAACTGGTTGCAAGAGCGAGGTATGGAGGCAATGGATGGTCCCATAAATTTTGGGGCTCGTCTGCAATGGTGGGGTCTGCACGTGCAGGGTGATGAGCGCCCTGTGTACGGAATGTTTTATCATCATCCGTATTATAAGGATTTCTTTGAAAAGTATGGCTTTAAAGACTTTTTTAAGCAATACAATCATAGAATGGTGCTCAAAAAAGAGAACTTGCACCGCATTGTACTTTTAAAGGCAAAGCGTGTCTATCGTGACAAGAAGTTTAGCACAGCTTTTTTTGACAAAAACAATGTAGCAAAATTTGTAAAAGACTTTGTCACTGTGTATAACAATACTTGGGTGGGCGAAATTCCCGGCATTAAGGAGATGACCGAAGAGGAAGTTTTTGAAGTTTTTGAGGGTATGCGTCCTTTGTTGGAGGAGCGTTATATGATTTTTGCTTATTATGATGAGCAGCCGGTGGGCTTTTTTATAATGATACCTAATGCAAACGAAATTTTGCAAGTGGTGGACGGGACATTTAGCCTAAGAGCCAAATTGCGTTTTTTTTGGTATAAGTATTTTCAAAAGGATAAAACTGTGGTTGGGCAAATTTTTGGTGTAGACAGAAATTTTCAAAAGCGTGGGGTAGAGGCAATTATGATTGAAAAATTCAGTCAAGTGATTTTTCCGGGCAAAGAGCGATTTAAGTATTTGGAATTTAATTGGATAGGAGATTTTAATCCTCGTATGCAACATCTGGTGGAGGAGCATTTGAACGCTGAGATTTACAAAACTTATATCACTTACCGCTATCTTTTTGATAGAACAAAAGAGTTTAAACGGGCAGAGGTTTTGCAATAATTATTCACCATTTTTTAACCACAAATCCCTTTGTGGGAATGGGATTTCTATATCGCTTTCGCGGAAATTCTTGAAAATGTTTTTACGTATATCGCTTTTAATTTTTTCAATAAGGAAAAAATTTGTGGAGAAAAAATACAACCTAAAATCCACGGAAGAATCTCCGTAGTTTATCAATTGCACTGAAGGAGGAGGGACAGACTTTATACCGTATTGTCCTTGAAGAGATTGTAGCAAAACTTCTTCCACCAAATCAATGTCAGAATTGTAGGCTACACCTACATCAACATAGAAACGGGCTGCTTTGCGATTGTGGCTCCAATTGGTAACTTCGTTAGTTACGAGAATAGAGTTTGGGATAATGATACTTACGTTATCAAGGGTTAAGACCTCTGTTGTTCTAAGTCCGATACGTTTTACTTGGCAGATTAGGTCGTGAACGACTAATTTGTCGCCGACTTTTACACTTCCCTCAAAAAGCATAATAATTCCGGAGAAAATGTCGTTGAACGTTTGTTGTAATCCTATACCAACACCAACCAAAAGTGCTCCGGAACTCAGCAATAGGGTAGAAGATTTAATTCCCAATACATTGAGAATAAAAATAAAAGTGAAGAAATAAACAAGATATTTAAATATCTGAAAGATTGAATGCCGACGTCCGGGTTCTATTTTGCGTTTTTGGGAATACCTGTCAAATAGTTTTGAGAGTATCCAAAGGAAGAACCTGACAGCAAAGATACTGGCTATAACGACCGCGATGGACAGCAAAGTAATGTGAACCTTGCCTCCAATTGAGATTATCTCGTATTCAAAGAGTTCCTTCATATGGTAGCACGAAGATATAATTTTTTTTGTAAAAAAATAGTTGCTTTAAAACAAAGCAACTATTTTTCATTAATAGTAAAAGTTTTCTCTAATCTTTAATCTTTGCCACTAAAAACTCACGGTTCAAGCGGGCAATGTGTGCAATAGAAATACTCTTAGGACATTCTGCCTCACAAGCACCTGTATTGGTACAATTACCAAAACCAAGTTCGTCCATACGTGCTACCATTGCTTTTGCACGATTTGCTCCCTCAACACGCCCTTGTGGTAACTTTGCCAAGTGTGATACTTTGGCTGCCACAAAAAGCATTGCAGACGAGTTCTTACAGGTAGCCACGCAAGCACCACAACCAATACAAGCGGCTGCGTCCATTGCTTCTTCATAATCTTCGTAAGGAATTGGAATGTTGTTGGCATCAGGAATTAAACCTAATGTATTTACATTGATATATCCACCTGCGTGTAAAATCTTATCAAACGCTCGTCTATCCACTATCAAGTCTTTGATAACAGGGAATGCTCCTGCACGCCAAGGCTCAATCGTGATGGTCTGCCCCTCGTGGAACTTGCGCATATGTAACTGACACGTTGTAATTTCTGTGTCAGGTCCGTGAGCATGTCCGTTGATATACAAACTACACATACCACAGATCCCTTCGCGACAGTCGTGGTCGAAAGCTACAGGCTCAATGCCCTTGTTTACCAAACTTTCGTTAAGAATATCCATCATTTCAAGGAAGGAAGAACCTTGTGATACGTTTTCAATCTCGTAGGTCTCAAATTTCCCTTTTGATTTAGCATCTTTCTGACGCCAAACTTTTATCTTGAGTTTTTTTAATATCTTGTCAGCCATAATA